>Ga0209137_1000053_pt1 | contig 125515 bp, 102 predicted proteins | sample SaaInl5LU_22_DNA_FD_184642 | JGI IMG/M metagenome (GOLD analysis project Ga0209137, IMG submission 184642) | Marine microbial communities from expanding oxygen minimum zones in the Saanich Inlet - ESP_105LU_22_DNA (SPAdes) (version 2) | ecosystem: Environmental > Aquatic > Marine > Intertidal...
GCAGAACCCGTATTGCAACCCAAGCCAAATGAATTGTTGCAATTGGTTCCTTGATACAATGCGATATTGGGGTTGTTAAGACCAGATACAGAGAATGTAGCTGAAGTAGAGGTGGCAGTAAAACTATACCAAACATCAATAGCCGGTGAAGCCATATCATTTCCTAGTACACCTTGACAATTTGTTAAGTAGGTGTATGGACTTTCTGCGGTAGCACCAATATTGCTTAGGCAGAAGTTGTTGACAACAGCGTTTGTTGCCGGACAAGGCGGTGGAGTGCTTAAAACCCCTAATGAACATGCTGAATTACAATCATCGGGGGTAGGTGATGTGCATATGGGGGATGTGCAGTTGGGTACAAAATTGATATCATATACGCAAAGGTCAAAGGTGCCGTTGTTGTCATTTCCATACTCCCAGAATCTTATCCAAATCGTCTCACCAGGGATTAATCCAGAAGCATTAATAGAAGGCATCAATCCATTGGGACTGTCGTCGTCATCGCATTCAATCAGTGTAAGCGCATTACATGATCCCCTATAAATAGCCATACCACCGTCAGTGATTACTCCGGTATTCGAATCAAAAATCAAATTACCACTTGCAGGAACTGTTGCACTAAACCAAACATCACCACCTGAATAAGATGCACAACCCGGAGCAGGTGCACCAACACTTGCTGAAGCGCCAGCATTTGAATAAGTGGCGAAGCTACAGCTACTGTTAACCGCAATTGGCAAGGCATTGCATGGGTCGTCATTGGTTAATGCAGGTGGGGGAATAGCAGAATATACACATAGCTGAAATGAATAGTTTGCATTAGCGTTGGCATTTCCACCGTATCTCCAAAATCTAATCCATATGGTTTCTCCTGGAATTAATCCTGTCGCGTTAATTGCTGGCATTAATCCATTCGCGCTATCATCATCGTCACACTCAATGAGCGTTAGGGAGTTGCATGTTCCTCGATAGATAGCCATTCCACCATCTGTTATATTTCCTGTATTTGAGTCGAAATTGAGGTTTCCGTTAGCCGGTACAGTTACGCTAAACCAAACATCATCTCCGTTGTAGTTGGCGCATCCGGGTGCTGGTACTCCCACCGAAGCTGTAGCTGAAGTAGTGGCCTGATTGCTAAAGGTGCAAGTGGAATTAACCACAAGTGGTGTGGCGTTACAAGGGTCGTCATTCGCAGGTTGAGCAAAAGCGATTAAGCTTCCGGAGAGGAATACGAGGGTAGCAAATATTTTATGAAACATTTGTTAGAGGTTGAGTATTAGTTAGTTATAGTTTCCTTAACAGATATGAAATGTCTGTCACATGCTTAGGAAAAGAAAAATTACAATTAAATTTAACTCTAAACAAGTTTTTGAAAGAAAATCTATCTAAATCATAGTCAATGCGTATCGATCATATTTCTATCTTTGTGGCGAACAAAAAAGTTTGGTCTAATGCACAAAGTTTTCGACAACATATTGCAAACAATTGGTGATACACCCATGGTTCGTTTGAATAATATTACAAAAGATTTTCCTGCAGATGTATATGTTAAAATCGAATCAGTTAACCCAGGTAACTCTGTAAAAGATCGAATGGCTTTGCGTATGTTGGAAGGGGCCGAACAAGCGGGGTGCATAAAGCCAGGGGGTACAATAGTTGAAGGAACTAGTGGGAATACAGGTATGGGCTTAGCACTTGCAGCTATTGTCAAAGGCTACAAGTGTATTTTTGTAACAACAGATAAACAATCAAAAGAAAAGGTAGATATTCTAAAAGCTGTCGGAGCCGAAGTGATTGTGTGCCCCACAGATGTGGACTCTACAGACCCTCGTTCCTACTATTCTGTTTCTGCGCGCATAGCCTCAGAAACCCCCAATTCATTTTATGTCAACCAATATGATAATCCCTACAACACGATTGCTCATTATGAGCAAACAGGTCCAGAAATTTGGAAACAAACCGACGGAAAGATTACCCATTTCGTAGTAGGTGTTGGAACAGGTGGTACAATTTCAGGAACAGGGAAATACTTGAAAGAACAAAATCCGGATGTAAAAGTATTTGGGATTGATACGTATGGATCTGTTTTGAAAAAATACCATGAAACGCGCGTTTTTGATGAGAATGAAATTTATCCCTATGTAACAGAGGGTATTGGAGAGGATATTTTACCGAAGAATGTAAATTTTGACACCATTGATTACTTTGAGAAAGTAACAGACAAGGATGGTGCGGTTATGACACGCCGCCTGGCAAAAGAGGAGGGTATTTTTGCTGGCTATTCTGCGGGAAGTGCGATTGCAGGGGTGCTTCAAATGAAGGATAAATTCAAGAAAGGTGATATGGTAGTAGTTCTCTTACATGATCACGGTAGTCGCTATGTAGGCAAGCTGTTTAACGACGATTGGATGCGTCAACAAGGTTGGTTATGATCAAGTTAAGCCGGAGTTTTTTAAAAAAAATTAGAAAAATGAATCATGTCGGATGATTTTATCGTACTTACTCGTGAAAACGACTAATTATGAGAAAATTATTTTTACTGATAACACTAGCTGCTGGTGTTCAAGCAAATGCACAATGTATACGAGGCAATTGCACCGACGGATATGGTGTTTACCTATTTAAGAATGGGGAGGAATATGTTGGTGACCACCAAAATGGCTTGGCTCATGGTCAAGGTACCTTCACTTGGCCCACCGGGGAAAAGTATGTGGGAGAATTTCACAATGATCAAAAACATGGACATGGCACCCATACTTGGCCTACAGGAGAAAAATATGTAGGCGATTTCAAAAATGATTTATTTGATGGGAAAGGCCTTCATGCCTGGGAAAATGGTCAGCGACACGACGGTATGTACAAAGAGGGTTTGCCACATGGTCAAGGTTACGCTACTTATCCCGATGGCAGTACGTATTCGGGAGATTTCGTATTGGGTGCACGCAATGGTTACGGAACGTACACCTACGCGGATGGTCGAGTGTACAAAGGAGAATTTTACAACGATGAAAAGAATGGGGAAGGTATGTTGACGCTTCCCGATGGCAGTAAATATGTTGGCGCATTTCGCGATGGTCAATATAATGGTGAAGGGATGTTAACGAAGGCTGATGGAACGCGCTATGTGGGTTCTTTTATGAATGATGTATTTCATGGAGAGGGGACTTATTACTATGCAGATGGTTCAACTTACTCCGGAGGTCATGTTAACGGTATGGCCAATGGGTTTGGTACCTACACTTGGCAGAATGGGGCCAAATATGTCGGTGAGTATAAAAATGATGTGAAACATGGATCTGGGACATATATTTATGCGGATGGCAGTAAATATATTGGTACTTATCTTAACGGCAAGAAACATGGTCAGGGTACGTACATCTACGCGAATGGCGTAAAGTATGTTGGAGAATATCAGAATGATCAGAAGAACGGTCAAGGCAGCTATGTTTTTACTGATGGAAGTATGCAAACAGGCTTTTTTATGAATGGTCAGTTGATTACGGAAATGTCCTACGACCAGTCTAGGAAATAGTAAAGTGATTTTTTAATTTGTTTTATTCGGTTAAATCCGCCAAGCGTGAGCTTGGCGGATTTTTTTTGCAAGGAAGTCTGCACAAGATTTCATATTAAAATTATTCAATATTAAAGGTCGGACAATAGACTATTTTAATCATAATGACATTCTGATGTAGTTAACTAACAAATGCTTGTTTACAAAATTAAACCATCTATTTAGCAGTAAAGTATTCATTTAATGATATTTAAAAAATAATTATTCATCCATGCGGAAAAGTATACTTGTTGTTGTGACCATAATAAGCCTGAGTGCAGAGGCACAGTGCATTCGTGGCAATTGTGTCAATGGTTATGGCGTATACGTATTTCGGAATGATGAAGAATATGCCGGCGAGTTTAAAAATGGTTTAGCGAATGGCGCAGGAACTTTTTCTTGGCCAACAGGTGAGAAATATGTTGGCGAGTTTTTAGATGACCAGAAACATGGACACGGTGTGCATACCTGGCCGAGTGGCGAAAAATATGTTGGAGATTTTGCATTTGACCTATTCAACGGCCAAGGCATTCATACCTGGGCCAATGGACAAAGGCATGAAGGATTGTATAAAGACGGTTTGCCACATGGACATGGCATAGCATCCTTCCCCGATGGGAGTAAATATATCGGCGATTTCATTTTTGGTACTCGTTCTGGAACTGGGACCTATACCTACGCGGATGGCCGCGAATATACTGGAGCCTATTACAATGATGAAAAAAATGGAGAGGGTACGTTAATTTTTCCCGATGGAAGTAAGTATGTGGGCTCATTCAAAGATGGTATGTATCATGGTCATGGTGTTTTAACGCAACTTGACGGAAGTAAATATGTAGGAGAGTTTAAAAATGACAAGTTTGATGGACATGGCACCTATACATACGCTGATGGATCCACTTATGTTGGAGAGCATTTCAATGGACTAGCTAATGGTTTTGGTACCTATACTTGGACCGATGGAGCCAAGTATATTGGCGAATACAAAAATGATTTAAAACATGGCAATGGCACCTATATCTATGCAGACGGAAGCAAGTATATCGGTGAATATCGCTCAGGAAAAAAGCACGGAAAAGGCACCTACATATATGCGAATGGTACAAAATATATTGGTCAATACCAAGATGGGAAAAAGCATGGACAAGGCACTTATGTTTTTGCCGATGGTACAAGGCAAAGTGGGTTTTTTATGAACAATGAGTTAGTAGAAGAAATGACCTATGATTTTGATTAAGTCGCTTCTTTTAAAAAATATTAGTTAGTTAAGTAGAGTCAACAACCCGTTTAATGGAGGTTGGACGGGTTGTTCTACGCTAGAAAGGAAACCCCCTAAGTCCTTTATAGATCTTAAATTCCTTGTTTTATAACATACATGGAATTCAGTTCATCCAAGCTGCCATTGAAATCATTGCCGTCCACTCGATATTCGATGCCATTAACGCGCACCTTATCTGTAAACTGGTGAAAAGCCCAATCAATTCCTTCGATTTTGTGTTTTTCCGAATATGAGGCTATCCATAATGGGTAGTCATCAAAATGTCCTTTGAGATAGTTAAAATAGAAAGTGCGCCCAGTGTAAATAATGGGTTTAACACCGAGATCTTCTTCCGCTAATCTTAGCCAAGTCTGTAGGGATTTTCTCAGGCTGTCAATCGAAATGATTCCTAATTCTTCAATGTCTAACACAGGCAGTAGGTCGCCGGAATCCAATGCAATGGTCTCGTTAAAATTCTCGAATTGTTCTTCAGCATCCTCGTTGGGGCGATAATAGTGGTAAGCTCCGGTAACATAGCCCTTGTTTTTAGCTTCTTGAAAGTTACTGTCAAAATATTTATCCTTACCATCTTTGCCCATTGTTGCCCGAACAAAAACAAATTCTATCGGATGATGCGATTCCTTTACATCGTCCCAGTCTATGACTCCCTGATAGTGCGACACATCAATACCAAAGGTATAGGGTGATTGAGTAAGTAAAGTATTTTCTCGAAAGCGAAATAAATAGATAGCTGTGGCAATGGCCATTAAGGTCAAACTGAAAAAGATAAGCATCGCCCACGGAACTCTTCTCGAATGAGATTTATTTTGGATTTTTTTGGTACTCATTTTATTAACATATGTTTACGTGATAGATATCTGTTTGATTTCTTGAAATATTGTCCACCCGAAAAGCACCAGGCTGAGGTATTTCTTCCACGAGATGAAACAATGAACAATCTTTAGGTAAGGCAGAGAAAACCAGTGTAAAATGATGCGATTGGTAGGCCTTAACACCGGTATATGTAGGATACATCGTTATGTTCTCTGCGTGCATTAACTTGATTTTATCCTCAGCATTTGTTGGGCACAAAAAGGTAGTTTTCCAAATGCGTATACCTACCTCAAAGTAGCTTTCATTTTTAAAATGACAGTGAACAATTACTTGGCCCTCTTGGGCTTGTTGCTCTTTGATAGCTGCATGCACTTCTTCACTCAAATGCGTTTTTGGTTTGGTTATTTCTTTAACTGTCATCGGTTAGATTTTTTAACGTATTCTAGAGGAAATATTGTGCGCTCGATTAATTTATTGCTGTCAACTCATGTAATTTTTCCATCAATACCACCATTGCCCAAGTATCGCGTTCGCAATAGTCCAAAAGGTTTTGGATGACATCTTCCTGATTGCCTTCGAAACGGCCTTCAAACAAAGCAAAGAAAGTTGCGCTCGCTGTTCCTCCATCGCCAATGGCCAAATCGTCATAGGCTAGGTCTGGGACAAGTGCAGGCAAAACATTCTTGATGGAATATTTCCCTAACATTGCCGCCGTGTAATACGCTTTTTGTTGAAAAGGCTTCATCAAATCGACAATACGTGAAATGAGTTTTTGCAGGTCTTCAGCATAGGCCGGGAAGGCAAGTGCTAATTCATTTAATCGCGCCACCTCGAAACCTTGATTATATACGACAATACTTCCCGAAGTGCCACAATCGGCCAAGAGTTTTTCGATAAAAGCCGGTCGTGGATCTTTACTATTAGCTTCAGCCAAAAAAGCGTGGTGTTCGCAAGGACCATTCACTATTTCTTGGATGTGAAGGGAATATTGAAACACGATTTGATCAAAGGGGCGGGTTTGGTCCAATAAAGGAACCGGTGACATAAAAGTCTCAAAATCAAGATAGTACAAAGGGTAGGAGAGTTCACTTAAAAACTCCCGGATGGATGGTGTATTGGTTAACTCTTCCCCGTTTTTCTCAGCATCAACTTGTGCCAGCTGGCTTGGGTTAAGGGGGAAATCGGCAGGAACATCTTCAATATTTAGGATGCCCTTATTATATAAATCCCATGCCTTGTCCCCGATGCGGGCAATATTAAAAATCGAATATGCGGGTACATGTTGCCAGCAGTGTTGCTTAAAATCACAACTATAAGGATTGCTACAATGCGGACCAATATCAATGGGAGGCATCATTTCTAATTCTTGCACAGCGCGCATCTCTTCGATAAGTGGAGCAATACCATCATCCCAGCAGCTGACATCCTCCGTAATTTTACTTGGAGTAAATAGCTGATGCACATCCAGTTCTCCTTGACGAACATATTCCCGATTCAAATGCATTAAAAATACATCGCCAATCTTCATACCACATCCCTCGGCAACGTATTTCTGAACCGCGGCGTCGGGAATGTGTTGATCTTTTACTTTGGTCGTGCTTTTGACTTCATAAATATGCCACGTCCCATTTTCTTTGGTAAGGATATCTATGGCAACCAAGACATCATTGTAGATAAAAGTGGCTTCATAAATGACTTCTTCACCTGCTTCAATGAGCTCTCGAGTAAACGCAGCACATTGGCGGTTGGGGTAGTCGTGGCCTGCTGTAGCGTCCACGCCACCCGGGAAAACTTTTTGAGCAAGTAGTCCGACGTCTGTGCCTGCCTGAAAAATGGCTTCCTGAGCGTCACTAATAGTTCGAAGTTGCGGTTCATGATTATATAACCAAAGCGACTTATGGCATTGCTTGCCGCGCATGATTTTAGATTTGGACAACATGGCGTTTTTTGAAATTAAAAATTAAGAATTTGTGAATTTGCTTTTTCACTGCTTCAAAGATAAGAGAGCTAAACGCAAGGAATGTGCGTTTTGTGAATAGTTTATAACTTGTTCCAAAAGAAACTTAATCGAAGAAGTACTAGGGTCTTTGAGTTGGCATGTGAAGTACTTATTCTTCCGTTTCTTCAAACTCCTCCAATTTCTCCGCTAGCCTTGCCTCAAAGGCCTCCGTTAACTCAGAATTTATATCGATAGCTGTACCTCTTGCTGCGGCTTGTTGAAACACAGGGATAAGTACTTCAATTTCTTCCCATTCAATTCCGACAAACTTCAAATAGGCAAGGACTTCAAAATTATGATCGCACATCAAATGCGTATAGTTCATAATGCCAGGAATGAACTTGGCTTTTTCCACTTGTTTCCAAAAACTTTGATTTTCGGTATTTTTCATTTTCTTTAGTTCCTGAAATTCCTTGAAAGCATTATTCCATTCACTTTTTTCTAAGAAGTAGGCGATCAAAAATACTAAACCAAGAAGGGCAAGTAATACCCCGGCCAGTATACCAATACCTTTCCAACTAAATGATAAATAGGTAAATCCAACGGTTCCTACCACGCCAATCAACCACATTGGTAAAAAAAATAGTCGTCCTTTAAGTCCAGCAGCTTCACAGATACTAGCAATGAAAGTTCCTAAGGTGCCTAAAATAATCATACCCAATGGGCTATTGGCAAAGTCGTCGGGCATGAGCCAGTAAATGGGGCCGACAATAACTGCGATTATTAAGCCAACCGCGATAGCGTAAAGGTTGAAAACGATCATACAATAAATGTATAATGATTTTTCTTAAATTTTATAATCAATAACAGACTGAGTTGTTCTAACCGGCCAGCAAAATTTCAAAACTTTTGAATTTTGTTATAACAGTTGAATTGTTTTGATAATAGATTCATCGGGTGAGTTTAGCTGCAATTTGTAAACACCAGGAGGATTGTCAGAAACATTCAATCTCAATTCAGTAAGACCTGGGTAGAGTAGATGCTCCTCATTTAAAACAATCTTCCCGAAGGTATCGATTAAAACATAGTTTATCATTTTCTTTTTCTCCGATTCGACTTGGAGAGTAAATTGCTGCTTAGCCGGATTAGGATAGATTTTATAATCACTGAGCGTTGTGTTGCAAGGTGAAGTCAGAATAGCAAAATATTCCCATTCACCGTCGAGGTCAACTTGCTTAATTCGAAAATATCGTCCAATTTTATGGGTGTTGTGATAAACAGTGAACGAGTAAGTAGATAATTCGCTTGTATTTCCATTGCCAGAAAGTGCTCCGATCGTTTTCCAATCCAAACCATTTGTTGATAGTTCGATTTCGTAAAAAGCACAATTTCGCTCAGAAGCAGTACCCCAATTCAATTGACTAATTTCTCCGTCACAATTGATGTTTGAATAGAGCAAAACTACTGGAAGAAGCGTGTTTTCTGCTATAAAAACGGTATCCGAAGAACTTGTTATAGCGGCATATTCCGAATCAAATATTTGGACATTAAAAAACTCGGTGGCTTCGCTTAAGGAGTCTATAGTAATCGGTATATCTATGGTTTTTACTAGCTCACCTGGTTGAAAACTAATTGTAATATGCGTTGAATCGTAATCTGCACCGCTGAGCGCTGAGTTTGATATTGTAGTAAAATTCACAATGACTATATCTGTTGAAGCAGCATCTAAATCTATGGTAACAGTTGCGATTCCATCACTTTCAAAAATACTAGTTCCCGTTATTGTTAATTTTGGTAGAGCCGCCAAGATATCATTGAGCGCATTGAGTAGACCGGATGTGGCTGCATTGCCGGTGACTGTTCCAGGGACTGGGCTAATAGTTAATGTTTCTCCAATTTTCGTTAGACCAATATATTTGGTGTCGTCTATTACATATTGTGCGCTTCCATTGAAACTATTAGTTGCTAAGGTAAATGTACCTGGGGAGGGCTCGAAACATATGGTATGTGGATTGTTTCCACTGGGGGTACGCCATTTGATAAAGCCGGGTATTTCGTGCTGGACGCCGTTAAAATCGGTGATTTTTACGAATCCAATAATATCATTTCCCTGAGCAACAAAAACGTTACCGGTTGTATTTTGAGCGAATTGAATATTCGACCAACCTAAACCTTGGGCACCAGTTAGATAATAGGCGCTACCGGAAGAATTGCCCCCTGTATTAACTCCTACAAAACCATTGCCGAAAGGTATAGAGAGTGTATTTTGCGCATTGAGGAGGCTCATCAAGAACACAAAAGTTAAAGTCGTTAAACTATAATGATTTCCCATAGTAAAATGAATATTAAACTTTGCAACCTTTTGTTAAAATACGGGTACAAAAAAACCATGTAAAGGTACTCAAAAAAAAATGAGTTTTAACCGCCCAGTCAAACCTATGCCAAAATATTATTTTGAAAAAATTGAAGTACACATAATATCCTTTATACTTTGCTTACCGTATTTTGATTGCTTCAGCAACCGTCTCTTCTGGGCTAATAATAAGAAGTCGATAAACACCCGCGGGTACATCAGAAATATTTAATTGCACTTGAGTGATGCCAGTATAAATGAGGTGCTCATCGCTGAATATAATTTTTCCTGTAGAATCAAACAAAACATAGTTGATGGTTTTATTTTGTTCTGATTGTACTTCAAGTGTAAACTCATCTATGGCCGGATTAGGATATACATTGTATGTGAAGTCGCTTGTTCTGCAAGGGGAAGTCAGAATAGGAAAATACTCCCATTGACCATCTAAGTCGACTTGTTTAATACGATAATATTCCCCTGACTTATCTTTGCCAATATCGGCGGTAAATGAATATGTGGATAGTTCAGTTGTAGTTCCATTACCCAGAATCGAACCAATCTTTTCCCAATCCACGCCGTTATTCGATGATTCTATTTCATAAAAAGCGCAGTTGTATTCTGAGGCAGTGGCCCAACTCAACTCGCTCATTTCGTTTATGCATTCGATTTTCGAATAGAGCAAAACTACTGGAAGAAGCACATTCTCTAATATCCATACGGTATCTTCAGAATTTGTTATCGCCGCATACTCGGGGTCAAATAATTGGACTTCAAAAAATTCGGTGCTTTCATTATCCGCATCAATTGTTATAGGAATATCAATGGTTATTTTTGTTTCGCCTGGCTGAAATGCAAGGGATAATTTCGTAGAGTCATAATCGGCTATATTTAGCGCGGTATTCGCAATAGTTATGAAACCAACAGTAACTACTGAGGTGGATACAGCTGATAAATCAATGCTAACTGTGGCTATTCCATCACTCTCAAAAACAGTAGTACCTGTTATCGTCAATTTAGGCAAACTGGCTAGTATATCATTGAGTGCGTCCAACAATCCCGATGTTGAGGCATTTCCGGTCACCGTTCCAGGTACAGGGTTAATGGTTAATGTTTCGCCTAATTTGGTTAATCCGATATATTTGGTTTCATCTATGGTGTATTGAGCGCTTCCGTTGAAGCTATTTGTAGCTAAAGTAAATGAACCGGGAGAGGGCTGAAATACCATGGTGTGCGGATTGTTTCCGCTTGGGGTACGCCACATAATGAAGCCAGGAATAATGAATTCGACTCCATTGTTATCTGTAATCTTAACTTCACCTACAATATCATTCCCTTGGGCTACAAACACTGAACTATTGGTTGTTTGGGTAAATTGAATACTCGACCAGCCCAAGCCTTGAGCCCCGGTTAAATAATAGGTATTATCACAGCGGTTATTGCCTCCATTATCGCCTACAAATCCATTATCAAAGGGCACGGAAATAGTATTTTGGCTATAGCTACTATTCCCTGCAAGTAGTATAAAAAATACCGCAATTATGAAAAAAATCTTGGTCTTCACCCTTTCATATACGGAATGGAGAAGAAAATTGTTTTAGTTGAACGGGGGAATAGTTGATTTCTCTGGGAACTAGGTGCTTTTAATCTATTTGAGTTGCATCTTTTGAGCATAAAAAAAGCCCAACACTTTGTGTTGAGCTTTTTGCGGTCTGGACGAGACTCGAACTCGCGACCCCCTGCGTGACAGGCAGGTATTCTAACCAACTGAACTACCAGACCAGGTTATTATTTATTTCTTCAGGCAGGTATTCTATCCAATCCCGAAAAAAACAGAAATCTTCGATTTCATCTTTTTTTGAGGATGCTCGCAGAAAATGTAAATCAGAAATTTACTTTCCTTCGGCACTGAACTACCAGACCTTGGTTATAATTTTTCTCTTTGCACGCTTTAGCGCCATCAAGAGAAGTATGTTTTTGTACGATTCCTTTTGCAGCGTTTAGCCCGAAAGGATTGCAAAGATAATAGCTTTTTTATTTCACGCAATAACTAGGATTCTTTTTTTAGAAAAAAATTCCATGCGATACTCAGCCACCCTAAAATAAAGGCTAAGCCACCTAGAGGGGTTATGGCTCCCAGCCATCCCGGAATGGCAGGAAATGCTGAACGCAATGCCAAAATGTATAAAGACCCACTAAAAATGACAATTCCTATCAAGAATGCCCAAACTGCGCGACCAAGCCAAGCGCTATTTCCCCATTGATGCGCTAAAATTAACGCCATAAACATTCCTAGGCCATGCACGAAATGATACAGGCTGGCCGTCTTAAAAATCTGCGTTCCATAATCATCCAAATAGGGTTTTAAGCCATGCGCGCCAAAGGCACCTACAGCCACGGCTAAGGTCATTACTATCGCTGCTGTTATCGTTTTAGATTTGTTCACAATTCTCGGTTTATAAGCTTTACATGCAAAGTTCGCTACTTTACTTGCTTAAACATAATTTTATAAGAAATCTTTCAGCCGTGAAAAAGTTTTTTGCACTTTTTATCTTGCTAGCTGCCTTGGGTATTGTGGGCTACATTTATTTCGATACTGAAGCTCAGCGTTCTTCATCCAAAGCGCTTTACCGAAGTATACCCGAACAGTTTCCTATAGCTATCGAAGCGGGCAATTGGTCCATGCTCCTCGATAGAGTCGATAGTTTTTCGTACATACAAGCGATGAACGAGCAGGATTGGTTAATCGGTATGCGAGTTAATCTCAATGACTTAAAGGCCTTGAATGATTTATTATTAAACAGTAAGCTGCCTACGAGAATGGGTTCTACCTTGTTTGCCTTTGGCAATGCGGGAAACAGTCAACTCGGTATCCTCGCGGCAACGGATGTTCCCGATGAATTGGGTTTAGAGGATATATTAGCTGTCCTTAATCAGGAAAATATAAATTATTCGATTTCTGTTTTCGAGCAACAAGAAATTGTCAGCATCGAATCGGGTAATGAAAGTTTCGATTTGACTGGATCTTTAACCATTAAGAATCAAATTTTACTATACAGCCACCAAGGCTCTTTTATCGAAGAGGCTTTGCTTCAACTCAATAAAGTAACCGATGAATGGTTACCCATCTATCAAGAATTGGGCGAAATCCAAGATATTAAAATGTATCTCAAGCCAGCTCAATTACCTTACTTAACATCTTACTTGTTTCAACCCGAGGGAGCGCCACTCATGGACTTGTTTAAGCAACTTACTGGTCCAAGTGCCTTGGAATTCAACTTGTTTCAAGAAGCTATTCATTATAATGGTTTTACTAGGTATGACTCTATGCAGCTTCTGGGGCAAATGCAAGCCTTTAGTCCGGCAAGTATTCAGGTACTCAATGAATTACCATCGAATACTGCACAATACACATGCATTGGTATCAAAGATAATACGACGCACTTTAACCAGGATTTTGCCCTCAAGCGCTTACATGCCATCATTGATGAAACTTTGGTGCTTTTTACTTTGGAGTCGTACGACGAAAATTTAGCCAATCGTCGGGCGGGTATGATCTCCTTGCGGGAAGATGATTGTTTCAGTGTGCTTCGCGAACTAGATGCGAGTGTAGCAATCAGTGATACCTTGTATGATATACCGGTATACCAATCCAAACTGGGTCAACTCCTGAATAAAGCCGGCTACCAGGAAGATTTTTTCTCCGATGTCTTGTATTTTTATCGAAGTCAGAATTATCTGTTGTTTAGTAGCGAGTTAGCTACTTTGCAACAAGCAATTCAAGCCCAACAAGATGGTCGGGTCTTACGAACCAAGGATAGTTATACCGACTTCAGCGCTTCTTTTGCTTCGCAAGCCAATGCAAGCTATTACCTTGATTTGAGTTTAATCCAGCCCTATCTTACAAGTAAAACCACAACAAATTCCTGGCAAACCTTATACGGTCAGGTGGCTAGTCAATTTTCGCATTTGGGAGATCTTTGTTTTGTAAGCGGAAAACTGGCATTCCAGGAAGCAGAAGTTGGCATTTCGAAAGAATTGTGGTCTGTTCAGTTGGATACACTAGCTGCAATTGCTCCTCAATTGCTTGTCAACCACAACACCGATAACAAGGAGATACTTATTCAGGATTTGAACAATAATTTATACCTGATTGAAGCCTCGGGACGAGTACTGTGGAAGGTCGGTTTAGAGGGACAAATCCAAGGCGATATCCAACAAATCGATTATTACACAAACAAAAAACTACAATACGTATTCAATACAGCAAATAAAATTTATGTTGTGGATCGTACGGGTGAATTAGTGGATGGTTTCCCTATTTCTCTGCCTAGCCAAGCCTTAGGTGGTATGTTGCTTATCGATTATGACAACTTAGGCAAATATCGTTACATGGTGGCTTGTGATAATGGCAATATTTATGCTTATGAAAAGAATGGTAGTCCACTGGCAGGTTGGAGCCCTAAAAGGGATGTGGGCATGGTCAGCACTCCGATAAACCACGTATTGCATGCTGGTAAAGATTATATCTATTTTAAAAATGATGACGGTGTGTTTTATGCCTTAAATCGTAAAGGGGAGAATCGTTTCACGCCGGTACAAACGTCTAACCTTAGCACCCCATTCTATTTCATCGATGGCGCTTTCCTTGGAGGCGATGCAGGCATGGTCGAAACGGTAAATACCTTGGGAGATTTAACATCAAAAACTTTATTGGACAGCACCTATAGACAATGTCTTCCTGCGCGTTCTTTACTTCAAGGAGAGCAGGGCTATGCCTTTGTTAAAGGAAACACCTTTACTTTTCAGCAGTCGCAGTGGGAGAATTTTTCTTCCTACACCACGGCTGACTCAATTCAAGGTATGGAGAGTTTTGTGTACCAGGATAAGCGTTGGTTTGTCTTAACTACAGAATCTCAGAGTTATCTAATCGATGAGATTGGCAACTTGCATCCTGATTTCCCTGTTAATAGTACACTGTTAGATTTTGTTAACCTTATTCCGGGTAAGCAACGACTTATGGTTTATCCAGATTTTCAGGGAAGGCTAAGAACGATTGAGATTGGATGGACCAATCTATAGCCTCTTTACCTTTTTTTTCGAGATAGGTATTGCATTTTGAAAAATGTCGGCAAGTATAAAATCCTTGGTGAGCAGAAAGTGGAGAGGGGTGCGGGGCTTCCAAAATGAGATGCTTGCTCGCATCAATCAACTGTGCTTTTGAGCGAGCATAGTTGCCCCAAAGTATGAATACCACACTTTCCTTTTTTTCACTAATCAACTGTATAAGCACATCCGTGAATGTTTCCCAGCCGATTTTTCGGTGTGATGCTGGTTTAAAAGCACTTACGGTCAAGATAGAATTAAGGAGGAGAACTCCTTGTTCAGCCCAGCGAGTTAAATTGCCTGTAACTGGTTTGGGTATGCCCAAATCTTGATTTAAAGCCTTATAAATATTTTGAAGGGAGGGAGGCGTTTTAATGCCGTTTGGAACAGAAAAACTTAGGCCGTGTGCTTGACCTGGATGATGGTAGGGGTCTTGACCAAGAATAACTACTTTAAGGTTTTTAAAAGGACAAAGCCTAAATGCATTAAACATATCTTGGCTAGGAGGTAAGATGATTTCTTTTTGTTCAATGCGCTTTTTTAGTGCTTGCTCGATAACATCTACGGAACTTCTTTTTTCAACTTCTTCAAAGCAATGAAACCAGTCTGAAGATGTTAAGTTTAGCGGTGTGTTGAGGAAAGAATCGGGGAACATGTTCGTAAAGTTATTCAAATAATCGTAACTTGCTTTTGCATGCTTTTTTATGAATTAAAACTGAAATATCTGAAAAGCGCATATGGCAGCCCATTTCAAGTTTGATCAATTTTTTAATTCCTGTTCCATTCCGATGATTTTGTGGTCGGATTCACTCAAGCTTATGGCAATAAACGCTGGAGCTGAGAAGATTTTAGGGGCAAAGCAAAGTCAGTTGCAAGGTAAATCGCTTAAAGAAGTTAGCACGATTGGTTGTGTTGGTTTTGATTTGCCCAAATTCAATTCCATGCTTCAGGGCGTTTTGGATAGTTGTTCCGTTCAGCATACCTGTGTTAAAGAGGATGGGAGTGTAGAGAATGGCGGAATTCATTCCTCTATTTTTACCATTGGCGATAAGCGCTACATACTTAGTGTGTTTCAAAAAAGTAATGAGTATTCCTCGGAAGAAAATCAACAGATATCGGAACACAACTTGATTGAAAAGTTGATGAGCCTCAACCCGGATGTGCATTATATTTTAGATTTAAAAAGTCGCAGTTACATATACGAGAGTCAGGACATGTTGAATTTTTTCGGGTACACCTCAGAGGATTTGGATACATCTACGGTGACTGATTTTTTGATTGGTAAGATAGATCCATCCACGTTAAAAGAAGTTGCTTTAGCGAGTAAATCACTTAAAGCCGATAAAAGTGTAGGAGAATTCGTGGAGGTGGAGTACCGTATCCTGACGAAGGAGCACGGGTGGAAATGGGTCAGTGCGAAATCAACTCCTTTGATTCAAACGCCGAAAGAGATTGTTTTGACTTATGGCATCATTCAAGACATATCGGAAAAGAAAGCGATTGAGGAACAGATAAGAACGAATGAAGCGCTTATTAGTGAAGTTGCTACACTTGTGCCTGACGCCATTATTGTCTATAATGTTCATTCTTTCGAACGGATGTATTCAAATGTTGACCAAGAGCTTTTGTCGGATATAATTGATGTTAGCTGGCCGAAAAAGCCTAAGAAAAAGGTGAATATAAATCTTGAAGATTATTTCAAATCCACGACGAAACATGTGGCTAAATTCAATGAAGGCGAGATTTTTCATGAGGAGATTGCTTATATCAAAGAATCCACAGGAGGCGATGATGTTAAATGGGCATTGGTGCGAGCCAAAATTTTTCATTTGGATGAGGAGGGTAAGCCCCAACATATCTTATTCGTGCTTACACAAATTACGAACTTTAAGCAAACGGAGAGCTTGTTGAATGATTCAATTCAAACCAATCAGTCGATACTTGAGGCTATTCCTGATTTACTTATGGTCATTGATGATGAGGGTATTTACAGGCAGGTTTTTGAAGGAGTAACTTTTCAGGTAAGTGAGCAAGAATCGATTATTGGTAAAAGTATTTTCGATCGCTTAAGTAAGACCAATGCGAATGGCCTTTTGCAGAAGATTAGGACGTGTATTGAGACTGGCGAATTGCAATCTTTTGAGTTTATTCATGAGTTCCCTGGTGAACAACCTTTTGCTTATTATTCGGCATATATTACCAAATTGAATGATAGAGAGGCCAATGTACTCGCACGGGATATTACTGAATCTTTCAAATTGAAAATTTCAGTGGAGGAGAAGTTGGTTCAATTGGCTGATAAAAATAGGGAATTGGAAACCTTCATCACAAAAAACAGTGAGCTTGAACGATTTTCCTACATTTTGTCCCATGATTTGAAGGAGCCTATTCGAATGAACCAATCGCTCGTTGAGTTGATTGAAATGGAACTGGAAACGATAGCTAATCCGGTTATAAGTAAGCTTCTGCAACAATTGATTCGCAACAATATTCGGATGGAGGAGATGATCTTTGGTGTATTGGAGTATTCTAAGCTTCAACATATGGTGGTTTTTCAAGAAGTATCTTTAGATGATATTGTTAAAGAAGTTGCCTTAGACTTGGAAATCACCTTGGCTAAACGAAATGTTGAATTGGCTATTGAACCACTTGGGAAAATTCAAGGCGACAAGACTAAGTTAAGGCAGTTGTTTCAAAATTTAATTTCTAATGCGATTAAATTCAATGTGAAAGAGCGGCCACGAATAGAAATTAGTAAAAAATTGGTTGATGGCGATACCATATTCTATGTAAGTGATAATGGTATCGGCATACACGACGATTTTAAAAAGTCGATTTTTACAATGTTCAAACGAGTACATTCGGAAAACGCTTACCGTGGACATGGGATAGGTTTATCGCTTTGTAAAAAAATTGTTGAGCAGCACAATGGAAAAATCTGGATTGAGGATAATGCGGATGGTGGAGCAGTATTTTGCTTTCAATTTAATATGGATGCCTAAGTAAGCAAGCTGAAAGAAAAATGCGGCTTATTTAAATTTAGCTAAAGCATCCTGAATCAATTTTTTGTATTCCTCAAGGTCTGGTGTATAACCTATGGGCTCCATCAACACTTCAGACGCATCTGGGCTAAGTATCACGTATAATGGCTGCGAAACAAAAGTGAAGTTAATCGCTTGGAAGTACGACCATTTGTTCCCTTCTGTGCGCAGTTTCTTCTCGTAGCCACCATTCTGAATAGTGAGTACTTGTTCTGTTGGTAAAGCCGTTTTATCGTCAACATACATCGATACCAAAACTACATCGTTGGCGAGTATACTTAGGATTTCGGGATCAATCCAAACGTTTTCCTCCATCTTCCGACAGTTTACACAGGCATAGCCCGTGAAGTCTAAGAATAAGGGTTTATTTACCTTTTCCGCAAAACATTTCGCTTCAAAGAAATCGTGGAAACAAGGCAAATCGTGTGGGCATTCATCCGAAAAGTTATATATGGCTAAATCAGCCTCGCTTACGTTATTTGTAGTAGTGGAGGAATGCGCGAAAATGGAGTATTGCATCGGAGGTGGAAATCCTGCTATTACATTACGGACAAGGGCAATATCGCGCCCCATTAAACTTGGAATCAGCACAAGTCCCATCAGTGTAAAGAAAATACCTAAACCGATTCGTCCTGTACCTATTTTTTCTTTCATTCCTTTCTTAAAGGTATATAAGCCGAATAAATAGGCAGCAGTCAAGAATGCAATCAATATCCAAATGCCGAAGAAAATTTCTCTTTTAATGAGTACCGTACTTGGGTCAACCAAATCTGCATTGGATAAGAATTTTAAGGCAAGTGCAAGCTCTAAAAATCCTAAAATCACTTTCACGGTGTTTAGCCATCCACCCGATTTAGGTAGTGAACTCATGATGCCAGGGAACAAGGCAAATAAAGCAAATGGTAAGCCTAAAGCAATACCGAATCCCGCCATTCCCGCAGTCAGATACCAGGCACCTTGTGTGAGTGTTCCTGCCAATAACGAACCAACCAGTGGGCCCGTACAAGAGAAGGACACAATAACCAGCGTTAAGGCCATAAAGAAAACACCAATTACACCGCCAGCACTTTCTGCACTGCTCACTTTGTTGGCCAACCCACTTGGTAATTGAATCTCATAAAACCCAAAAAATGAAAAGGCAAAAACAACAAAAATCACGAAGAAGGCTAAATTCAACCAAACATTGGTTGCTATCTCACTTAAGATATCTGGAGCAAGATTGAGCAGGTGGAAAGGAGCACTTACTAAAGTGTAAATCAGGAAGATAAAGAAGCCATAGAGAATGGCTTGAAATATTCCTTGCTTTTTATCGCCAACTCCTTTGGTGAAGAAACTAACCGTTAGCGGAATCATAGGGAAAACGCAGGGTGTGAGTAGGGCAATTAACCCTCCACCTACGCCTAACAAGAAGACAATCCAAATGCTATCTTGTTTTGTACTTCCCTCACTACTGGAAGTTTCAATGTTGAGCACTAGTGCATCTTTAAACGCCTCTTCATTAAATTGATTCTCATCGCCTTCGTAGTAAGGGTGGCAGTCATAATTGATTGCATGACCCGCTTCTGCTTGAGGGATGAAGGCAAAAAGTAAAAAGCTTAAAAGGATGAGCAAGTGCTTCATAAGTGAGGGTGTTTAGTTCGCGTCGATAGTAAACTCAATAGGGTCTGGAAACAAACATTGCATAGAATCGCATGTCATGAACTCTAAATAACCAGTGATTGTAGCTGGACCAGTTGTATTCACTACCTGACTGAAAGTTGCCGCATGACCAAACTTTTTAATATCCATGTCAAACATTTCATCATATCCGTCTTTCGTTTCTTCGCCGCTTTCTTCAATCTCACCTAATTCACCCAATGCCTCATTCTCATCAAAGAAAATACTGGTCGGGATTGGTCCATCTTCAGGGATATTTGAAGAGTACACATACCAACCGTCTTCTACGCTTGCATTAAAAGTGATTTTGTATTGATTATCGGCCAATTTTTCAGTTGAGTATTCCCACTTAACAGGTTCCAAAACCTGCACTTGCGGTTCTTCGATTACTTCTTCTAATTTTTCAGCAATTTCTTCGGCCTGTGTTTCCGAAGATTGACAGGAGAAAAAAGTGAAAGTACTCAATAAGGCTAGCGTTAAGATGTATGATTTCATAAGTTTTTATTTGTAGTTAATAATTAATTCTTTCGAAACTGGTGGTAAGCATTGGTTATCATCGCAACACATATATTCTACCTGGATATATATCGTTTTACCAACGATTTCATCGGCTGCGATCCTAAATGTAGCTTCCTTTTTGTACTTGATCAAATCCATTTGAAACATTTCATCGAAGGTGTTTACTGTATAATCGCTAAACTCGTTCGCTTCTACAAATGAATACACCGTTTCATCGCTTTCCTGTTGAGCTAAACCAAAACTAAAGCTTGTAGGGATTGGGCCATCTTCACCAATAAACTGGCTATATAAATACCAGCCATCCTTGATAGCAGCATTTATTTCAATTTGCGCGATACTATCGGTACTTAACAAGTTTGCTTCCCATTGCACAGGATCTAATTCCTGAGCAGCAGCTGAACCGATGGTGAGCAGGAGAATGACTATAATTACACCTAAACGTTGTTTAAGGTTCAGGGCGGGAAAATTCTTACACCAATGGATTAGACAATTCAAGAATAATAGTTTTGAAATACAAAGTTAAACAATACACTCAAAAGTAAGATAATATGTGCTATTTCGGATATGCGCTGCCGTTTAAAGTTGTTAATAAACAACACAATGAATAAGGCTCCGGGATATAAAAGCGCTTGGAAAGAATAAATCGTTTGATGGCTATTCAAGGTGAATGCCAAGCCCAAAAAGAATACTAGACTAAACATCGAACTAATGAATAGTCGTGCATTTTTTGATGTCTTATTGGTCAAAGTCCAAGCTTCAATCATGCCAAAGCCAATGAAGGCAAGCACAATACCAATGGGAATCCATTGCAGGTGATGCAAGGCATCCATATGCGGAGGATAAATATGCAAAGATGTCCATTGATTGATTAAAACAGTTGTCTGTCCAGTGAAGTAAAAATAAACTACGCACCATATAACTGGGATGCTAAAGGAAAGAAGGGTAATACTTATTTTTCTAAAGCTCAATGCGTTATATTGAAACAATAAAACAAACATAAATGGGAGCAATAGGATACTTGGATACCAAAACAAAAATGCTATGCTTAATAAGGTGCTTAGGGTAAACATAAATCCATCCTTTTGCAAGTCGTTTAGCTTGTAGAAATTGTAAAGAATAACTAGTAAAAGGGTTTGAGCCAAAAGTGCCGGTGTTAGATTGCTCCATTCCGGGAAAAAGTAGCTTGTTAGCAGATAGATCCAGGCTACAAGAAAACTATATTTATCTACAGGCTTAATCAATGATGTAATTCGATAAACCAATAGAATTTGAAAGCCAATAAAAAGTCCACTTACTACGATGGTGAAAAGTTTTGATCTCAACCAAGTCTCTACACTTAGCTCATAAATGAGCTGAGCGAGTGGTGCCCCATTTGACCAAGTTGAATTGTCCATTCCCGAAGGTGAAGAAAGTGCATGCAAGACGATAAAAAACAATACGATGATTATTAATGCCAGATTAAAGTGTCTTCTGCTAAAAAATTGTAACATGCTTAGAAGGTCATTTTAATCAATTGCATTTTATTGCGGTTGTAGCTCGGAATCAATAGTTCGTTGGGTGCTGTTTCTTTACTCATTTTTACAATAGGTAAGATGTTTTTATTGCCAATGTTTACAATCGACCGTGAGGATGTAGCATCTTCTGCAATTACCTTCGCCTCGCTTAGGTGAGAGTCGCTATTGATTTCGTCAAGAAATAAGGTGCTTAATTCTGATTGCTTATTATGTACAAAAAATGAGGAGAAACTTCCTCCATCATTTCTGGAAATTTGTTTTTTACGAATGATTTGTTGTTGAATACATCGACCTGTGCTATCTAGATGATAATTGACAATGTCGTTGAAATTGTACACCGTAATATAATCGTAATTCATGGCTCCTGCAATGGAGAAGTATGAGTTGTTTAAACTGGCTTCTTCGCGCTTGAAATAAGATTCAGTAAAAATAACAGCACCACCGTCCATTTGTGGAACTATACTATGAATGTAGAAAGTAAAGAGTTCCGGTTGTTCCTTTTGGCTCGGTTTGCTCGTCAATCGAAAGTAAAAGTTCTCAGTGAAAGGAACTATCTCTGTAAATTCATTGGAAAAATCGCTTAGTTTAAGTTTAGTTGTAAAAAACTCCGTTGCTCCATTTTGATCTTTTTTGCCTGTGCTCTCCTGACCAAAAAAACCCGATATAAATAAGGCATGATGCATGTTGTCTACCTGAAAGGCCAGTTTTTTAAACACATTCTTGACCGGAATAAATTGATGTTTACTTACCGTCCCGTCTGTTTTGAAATGGGCAATGTAGTATACCGATTTATCTTCTTTTTGTTTGGTGATAAAAACAAAACTTCCATCGTTCAATAAGATGATCTCTTCAAAATCTTCGTGTAAAATAGTCGGATCCGTAATTTTGTTTTGGTGAATGAGTTGCATATTTAAGTCATACACTCGGGTAAAAAAGTAATCGATTTTGCCCTGTGAAAAAATTGGTGCATAGAGCATAATTTTACTCTCGTTCAGCGATAACTCGCTTCTTAAATTAGCCTCGAATAAATCTTTACGCTCTTCAAGGGAATCCAATACTAAGGCTTTTTGCGCAATGGCTATTTTATTATCTATTTTGGATGCAAGTAGGTAATTTTTGTCCTTCTCATGCTGAATCCGAATAATCCAACCTTGATTGGGTTGAATCCAAATTTTTTCAATAAACTCATCTTTAGCCAGATTGATTTGCTTACTCAATTGACTTTTGAGGGAACTGTTGTATACGTCGACTATGTGGGTATCATCACCGTATCGTTCTACCAGGAACTTATCTCCCAATTTACCTAAAATGCGAAAATTAGAGATTTTGTTGTTCAGTTTTGTTCCACCGCTTATGATGGTCTGTTGTCCGAAAGTAACGGTCCACGAAAGAATAATCGTTAACTGCGCTACAAGGATTAAATATTTCTTAACTGACAACATCGTTCGACTTCTTGAAATATTAACGCCAGCTTAGAACATTTGTTTCACTTATTGTTTCAATCGTGGATCGAGTGCATCGGTCAGTCCTTCTCCCATCAAGTTGTAAATAGTTACGGTAATGAAGATGGCAAAACCTGGAGCGAGCGCCAACCACCAAGCACTAAAGTTTTTACGTGCTAAGGATAATAATTTCCCCCAGGTGGCAACTTCGGCTTCTACACCAATGCCCAAGAATGAGAGGAATGATTCAGTTAAAATAGCACCAGCTACACCAAAAGCGATTGCAATCAATACCGGGGCTAATGAGTTTGGAATCGCGTGACGGAAAATAGTTCGCCATTCGCTATAGCCTAAACTTTGTGCTGCTTCGATGTATTCTAAATTACGCACGCGTAATAACTCTCCTCGAGTAAAACGAGCAATCCCGGTCCAACTTGTTGCTCCAATAATTACCATTACCAACATAATAGATGGTTTGGCAATTGCCACAATAGACATAATTAGTAACAAGCGAGGGACAGAGATTAGAATTTCAATGGCACGTGAAACAATAATGTCAATTGGTATATTTCGCGTAGCTTGTAATTTAAATACTTTATTGAGTAGCTTGGCGATAAACTGTCCCAAAACGATAATGGCAATAAAGATTATCAAGCCAAGAAATACCTGCATCAAAGCACTAAATAAACTATTAGCAAAGGCATCTCCTATCGCATAGCTTCTGATTTGGAAACCATAGAAAAATGCGAAGGGCAAGCTTATGATAAACAATAGAATATTGGCCCAACTCGTTTTAAGTTTTTCATCACCAAAATAACCAGCCATTGCTCCCATGAAAATGCCTATCACAGAGGCAATTGACATTGAAACTACACCCACCATCATAGCAATACGGGTACCGTGAATCATGCCCGACATCACGTCTCGTCCAATTTCATCCGTACCCAGCCAGTGCCACCAACGTTTACTTTTTACGTTTTGATCATCCAGCGGACTGACATAATTGGCATTCATAAAGTCGGTTTCACTCTGCCCGTAGGGTATTGGCGCCCAAACTACATAGTCGTAGTTGGCCGTTTTCCAGTCAACTATACTACTCAATTCTTGCGGCCATGAACCACCTAAATCAACAATATATTCTCGAAATACAGGGAAGAAGGTTTTTCCTTCATATTTACACATCAGCGGTTTTTCGTTGGCTAAGAAGTCAGCTGAAAGACCGATGATAACGATAATGATTATAAATCGCAGTGACCAAACTGCTGGTTTATTTTTTCTAAACTGACGTTTTACAATGGCGCCATAGCTTTGATCTTGCCCCTTTTGGTCCTTTGCTTCTTGAGCTGGAGCAGAAGAAGTCTGTTGTTCTTTTTGTTCGTCTTGCTTACTCATAACGCCCTACTTCTTTTTAGTGAATGAAATACGTGGGTCAACCACCGAATACAAAATATCTGCTACTAGAATTCCAACCATGGTTAAAACGGCAGAGAAAATCAGTACCGTAAATAAGACAGGGTAATTTCTAGCCAAAACTGCTTCGTAACCTACACGTCCCATTCCTGGAATTGAGAAGATTACTTCGATCACTACCGAACCACTAATGGCAATTGGAAACAAACTGGCAAACATGGTAATGATAGGAATCAATGAATTTCTAAACGCGTGTTTCCAAACAACTACTTTTTTCGGTAATCCCTTGGCAACCGCGGTTCGAATATAGTCTTGCTTGGAAACCGCTAACATACTACCTCTCATTTGACGGGTGATGTAGGTGAAAGATCCATAGGTCATAGCTATTATAGGAAGGATAGCATGTGCTGCTAAATCTTTAAATGTTGTCCAAGCACTCGCGTCATCAGGTAAATCGTTGGAGAATAATCCATAAGTTGGGAACCAATCCATGCCGTACTCATTCGTCGTTAAGTATACAATGAATATCGTTGCAACCCAGAAAACGGGTAGTGAATACAAAATAAATAAAACTACCGAAACTACTCGATCAACGGTAGCATCTTTGCGTTGAGATAAAAACACTCCGAGCCAAACTGAAAGCGAGTAGGCTATCAGAACCGAGATTAAGTTTAAACTCATCGTTATGGGTAAAGCATCTTTAATAATTGATGCCACGGGTCTTCCGTCTAAATACGATTCGCCAAAATCTCCCCGAATAAAGCCGCCTTTTAAACTTGGATCCTCCGTCGACTTGAACCAAGGTTTATTACCAAACAACCAAACGTGGTATTGATTGGCTGCACCTATCCATTTGATACTTGGAATTTTTGTTTTCCAAACTGTAGCATTTGCTCTGATTGCTGCATAGTTTGCTTGCAAGGCTTCAAATGCGGGTATAGCTGACTCAAAATAGTTTTTCTGAATAAGGGTTGTACTATCTACACGCACGGTACTGCTGGTGTTAATGGCTGTCGCCATCAATTTCAATTCCTTACTTATCGCCACATCCTCGTGGGTGTTGAGGAGGTTGTTAATACCTTCCTTCAGCACCTTCAAGCCATCATAGGTATTGGTGTCTCGTTCAATATCGAACAAGCTCTCCTCGAGTGTTTTGATCGAATAATAGTAAGGTTCTATTTGTTCCCAGTTGCCATAGGTGTTGACTAAACGCGATAAATTTTCACGCTCTTTTTTACGAAAGATTTTGTACAAATCTTTCGGCTCAGCCAAGGAACCGAGAGAGAAATAGAAAGGCGGTAAATCCAAGCCCAGTTTTTTGCTCATAGCAATGTAAGCTTGTTCGCCCGCTTGTTTCTCTGACATGCCACCGCCTTGCGCACCTTGACTACCTTGCAACCTCGTTTCAACAGGGTCACCCGGCGCCGCTTGACTTAACAAGAAAGTCAGGAGAGTGATAATCAAAAGGGTGGGTATGAAATAGAGAACCCTGGTTAGGATGTATTTAAACATGAGTAACTAAATTATTGAGCAGCAGCTGCACCAAAAGTAGGGTTTAATTTAAATTCATTTTCGAAGTGTCCAGGACGCAACAAGTAAGGCTTGGCATTATCAAAACGCCTGTGGAAAGCCATCTTATTCTTGGGTGTGAACATAAAGATGTACGGCGCTTCTTCGTGCAATATTTCTTGGAATTCCAAGTACATTGCGGTACGTTTCTCTTCATCCAATTCATAACGAATCTTATCAATCAACTCATCCGTGTACGCATTACCGAAACCTACATAGTTGCTTCCTCCATTATAAGAATCGGTGTGCCATATTTGCTTAAAGTCGTCCAAGTCAGGACCCATCATCCAACTCATGGTACTCATTTCAAACTCATGCGCTTTTACCGTTTCTAAAAATACAGTCCATTCTTTTTGTACGATATCGATATTCACACCAACTTTTGCCATATTGTTTTTCAGCATTAGAGCGATGTTCTCGGCTGACTCACTACCTGCAGGTAGAAGGAATTCTAAATTCAATTCAATTACTTTACCATCCACTTCTTTTTCTCTCACACCATTACCATCCTTATCTAACCATCCAGATTCATCCAATAGAGTTTTGGCTTGATTTAAGTCGTATGGGTAAAGCGGAATATCCTTGTTGTAGTGCGGTTTATTCGGGTGCACAGGACCTACTGTACGCTCCGCTAAATCATAAGAAATTACTTTCTTGATGGTTTCATAATCCAAAGCCATAGATAAAGCCTGACGAACTTTTTTGTCTTCCAGTTTTGGACTCTTGTTATTTAGACCAATGTAGCTGTATGAAGGGGCAATCGGCTCATGTAAGTTGAAAAGAGCTTTGAAATCCTCATTTTCTTTTAGGTCTACATAATCTTTAGACGGGATATAGTGCATCACATCGATGCTTTCATCTTTCATTGCGGTTACTGCCGTGGTGTTATCTACAATGATTTCATAAACAATTTTATCCGGGTAATTATCGAAACGCGTTTCAACTCCCACGAAAGGCTCACCCCACCAATCTGCTTTTTTCTCTAAAACCACTCGTTGCCCAGTTGTCCATTCTTTCAAGCGATATGGGCCACAGCCAACAACAAATTCTGGATTTCTAGAATACTTCTCAGAATTGAATTGCTCAGCAAACTTAATGATGTCCAGATCACCAGACAATTCGCCGAAGTTAGCTGGATTACTTAGTTCATTCAAAGAGAACCTGTCCATCAAACCTTCAGGATCGTATATGTGCTTGGGATAGAGATAGCCAGAGCTTACACTTTCGGATAAGATATATTGGTCTTTCGTAAATATGGTAAATTTCTTCGGGTTGTTTTCATCTATCTCTATGTCGAAGATGAATTCTAAATAAGGGCGCAAACTCTCACAATCAACCTTTGGATTTTTTATTACTTTTAAGGCAAACTCGTAGTCGTAAGCGGTAATCGGTGTGCCATCATCCCAGGTAGCTTCTGGTCTTATTTCATAAGAAATAGCTAAACCATTAACCATCTCGCCAAAAACTTCTCTTTCGATAGCCTCAATCGTTGGGCGAGCTACAGCAACAACATTAGTCAAGCCCAGGGTATTTGGATCACTTTCCAACAAGTTGTAAAACAAAAAACGCTCAACTAAACTTGCGTTGGCGCTTGTAGAAGTTATAGGGTTAATCTTATCCAAGTCAGAACTTAAATGAACATAAACTTCGTTTTTTCCAGCTTTTTTGCTGATAACCGGTCCGTCGGAACTACCCTTGCCTGATCCACCAGTACAAGCGAAGAAGAGAGATGCCATCGCGGCGAAAATTAATAGTTTGCTGAGCTTACTTATCTTTAACATTTTGTGAGTTTTATACTATATAATTGTTAGCTGCGCTAAATTAGCAAAAAAAGCAATAATGAGAAGAACTTGGCCCGAATTAAACCAGCGTGGAACGACTTCATCACTGTTCGGCACCTGCATAAGGTTTTAAAATCAGTTCTCGCTCTTCATATCCCGGTCTAGCAATATATGGTTTTGCGTTGCTATAACGCTTATTTACCACGACCAAGTTGTCGGGAGTGAAAAGTAAAATATACGGCACTTCTTCGTGAATGATCGCTTGCAGCTCACGAAACATGCTTATTCGTTTTTCCGCATTCATTTCTTGGCGCAAATCATCGATTAAGACATCGGTGTAGGCATTACCAAAACCGGGGTAATTACTTCCACCGTTGTAGGCGTCCGTATGAAACAATTGCTTCGGATCGTCAAGAATAGCTTCTTGTACCCATCCCAAAACGTACATGTCAAAATCATGGTCCTTGCATTCATCCAGGTAAACCGTCCATTCTTTAACTAAGATTTCAATATCAAAACCTACTTTTTTGGCATTTTCTTTAAGGAATAAACAAATCTTCTCTCGGCTGTCGTTGCCAGCATTGTACTTAATTGTCAATTTTAATGGCGTTTGCTTCCCATCGATGTTTTTGTCTAAAACCCCGTCATTATCACTATCTACCCAGCCAGCTGAAGCGAGCAGTTCTGCGGCTTTATTCAAGTTGAAATCGTAAGGCTGAAGTTCCTCGTTGTAATGTTCCTTGCTCGGATGAACAAAACTTGCCATAGGTTTGGCGTAACCATACATAATGATATCTATGATTTGGGGTACATTAACACAATGTGCCAAGGCTTGTCTAACTTCTTTTTCCTTGAGAATCGGGTGACGCATGTTTAAGCCGATGTAGGTATAGGAAAGGAAATCTGGATTAAACATAAAGAACTTACTGTTGAAGTCTTGGTTGCTTGAGAGTTCCTTGAAATTATATGGCGATACACCGCGCATTAAATCGATTTGTTCGTCCTTGGCTGCAGTAATCGCGGTAACTTTATCATTAATAATTTCATAGATAATTTTTTCCGGATGGTTTTCAAAGCTTTTCGTCCCTGCTAGCGCTTCGCCCCACCAATTTTCTTTTTTGCTTAAGACTACGCGCTGACCGGTAACCCATTCATCTAGCTGGTATGGACCACAACCCACCACAAAACCCTTTTCGCGTTGGTATTTTTCGCTGTTAAATTCTTCTGCAAATTTTATCAAATCCATGTCTTCCCGAATTTTTTCTAACTCATCCTCATCACTCAGTTGTTGAAGAGAGAATTTTCGCATCAACTGATTGGGGTCGTAAATATATTCAGGCACAATATAGTTCACTCCACCACTGGAAAATTCTGCAGCATAGTGCGGTTCACTCGTGTAAAAGGAAAACTTTTTAGGGTTGTTTTTATCGATTTCAATGTGTGCTACGAAATCAATGTATGGACGCTGATGTTCGGCATCTACATGGGGATTTTTCGTTGTTTTAAAACTAAAATCTACATCGTAAGCGGTAACTGGTGTTCCGTTATCCCAAGTAGCCTCGGGCCGAATTTCATAATCGATACGCAACACATAGGGCCCTTCTGTCAGTTCAGTGATAACGGGGCGTTCTTTCGCTAACCATGGAATCACTTCGAGTTTTTCTTTGTCTATATCAAGTAGATACATAAACATACAATGCTCGATGTACGCGCTGCCGGCCCCTTGTGAAGTTAAAGGATTTAATTTATCCGGATCGCTTAGCTCGTGAACAATCAATTCTTTGGTGGATTTGGAGCCTGCGTATGGAAGTGAAGCGAAATCAGTTTCACCGGTGCTTGGATCGGAATTCGTACAAGCAGCTAAGAAAAATAGGAAGCTAAAAAGTGCAGTTTTTTTCATTTGTAAACTTTAATTAGGGGAATCAAGTTATAAAGATATAGTATAGCATGCTATACTGAGAAATTAAACGCAATGAATAAAGTTTTAATATCAGGAGGAAGCGGTTTGTTGGGCACGCGGATTAGTGAAATGCTCTTAGAACAAGGAGTTGAAGTCGCTCATTTAAGCACACGTACAGGGTATCGGCGAGAAGGAGTGAAAGTGTATTACTGGAATCCTGATGAAGCGTACTTAGACGAGCAGGCTTTTGATGGAGTAGACGCTGTGATCCATCTTGCAGGTGCTGGGATAGCGGACAAGCGCTGGACAGATAAAAGGAAGAAAGAAATCATTGACAGTCGGGTGAATAGTTCAAGACTTTTAATTGATTTTTTGAAGCAAAGCGCACATCAAGTAAAGGTTTTTGCTGGTGCCTCAGCTATTGGCTACTACGGAGAAAGTGCTGGTGTGTTGGGAGAGGAAGTGGCACCGGGAAATGACTTCATGGCCCATGTTTGCGAGGTTTGGGAGCAGAGTTACACGCAACTGCCGGAAGCAATCAGAAAAGTAGTTTTTCGCATCGGAATAGTTTTGTCTCAGGAGGGCGGAGCCTTGCCAGAGATGACGAAGACCTTGCCTTTTTTTGTTGGTGTATTAGGTGATGGGCAACAAGTATATTCCTGGATTCATATCGATGATTTGGCTAAGATGTTTGTCGAAGGAATCACTCGTAAGGAATTTGAAGGTGTTTATAACGCGGTGGCGCCATATCCAGTTAAACAACTCACGCTTGCTAAAGCGATTGCAAAACATAAAAACACATTCACTCTTCCAGCGCCGAAGTTTGGATTACAATTGGCATTTGGAGAAATGAGTGCCGTACTTTTTTTAAGCCAGGAATGTAGCGCGAAGAAGGTCGAAGACGCTGGTTTTACGTTTGCGTATCCTACAATCGATGAAGCCGTAGAGGATTTGATGTAAGTATTGGTTGATATTCAAAATTCAAAACTCAATCATTCAATCATTCAAACCCACACGCTGGCCTTTGCACTGGCAGGTTTGCGAGAAACTGAAAAGTTCACGGTTGAAAGTCCTAATTAACTTATTCAGAACTCAAAACGCTATCATTCAAAATACAACACTCAGTCACTCAGTCATTCAAAATTCTAAACTGAATAAATCTCTCCATACTTCTTTTCAGCGTAGTCCATGAAATATTTAAAGTTTAAACCCTCACTAGTGGCTTGTTTACAAAGGTCTTCGGAAGAATAGAAACGTCCGTGTTCGTGAATATTTTTACGCAGCCAATGTAGAATTTCTGCATAGTTTCCTGCACCAACCTTTTCATCATATTCTGTGATATCTTCACGCATTTTAGTCTCAAATTGCGCAGCATAAAAGCTCCCTAATGAGTAGGTGGGAAAGTAGCCAAAACCTCCATGACTCCAATGGATGTCTTGCAAAACGCCTTTAGCGTCTGATGGGACATCGATGTTTAAATAACTTTTATATTTTTTATTCCATGCATCGCGCACATCGCTTACCTTCAGACTACCCTCAATCAGCATTTTTTCGAGTTCATACCTTATCATAATGTGAAAGTGATAGGTCAATTCATCCGCATCTGTTCGGATAAGCGAAGGCTTTACAATATTGATGGCCTGGTAGAAATCATTTAACGCTACATCGTTAAATTGAACCGGAAAAGCCTTTAGGACATCCTTGTAATTATGCATCCAAAATGCTTTACTTCTGCCGAGGTTGTTTTCATAAAAGCGCGACTGGCTTTCGTGGATACCTAATGATACAGCTTCTCCACAAGGCAATCCGTATTGATCTTCCAATAAGCCTTGTTCATATAAAGCGTGTCCGCATTCATGCATACAGCTCCATAGCATGTCGTAAAAGTTTTGCTCGTCGATTCGGGTGGTTACACGCACATCCCCCGGACTGAAAGTAGTGGAGAAGGGGTGTTCGGCTAAATCTTGCCGACCAGCATCCATGTCATAGCTCAGTTTTTTCATTAGAGCAATTCCAAGATTCCATTGTTCATCTTTACCAAAATGCTGATACATGAACTTATCGTTTACTTGCTTCGATTCAGCAATTTTAACAATCAAAGGTTGCAGCTGCTTGCGCACATCTGCAAATATTTTATCTATTTGGTCGACAGTCGCTTCCGGCTGGTAGTCATCCATTAAGGCGTTGTAAACATGGCCTTCATAACCGTATATTTTGGCCTTTTCCTGTTGGATATTAACCATTTCTGTTAGTGCCTCTTCATATACCTTAAAGTCGTTCGCTTGGCGTGCTTCAACCCAGGCATGAAAAGCTTTGGAAGTTGTTTTTGATAAGCGAATCACGAACTCGCTGGGCAGCTTTTTAGCTTTTTCAAAATCTTTGAGTAGTAGTAAAACATTGCGTTGGTCTTGAGCACTTAATGATTGCTTGTCTTTCAATTCGAGTAAGCATTCTTCGTAGGCCTTGGATGTTGCGATTTCGTGTGCTAATCCACTTAAAGTTCCTATTTGCTGTGCACGAAAGCCTTGACCTTTCTTTGGCATGTAGGTTTCCTGATCCCAATTGAGTAAAGCAATTGCTCGTTGGATATCGGTAATTTTATTAGTGAATTCTCTTAATTTTTTCATGGTAAAACGCTTCGAATTGTTTTGCGGGTATATGGTAAAGTTTCGGCGGTAAATTTATATCTTTATCTTCTAACTAACGAGCTAAACCCTAAACAATGAAGAAAATATACTTAGCTTTTATTGCGGTATGCTGCACATTTTCCTTTCAAACAATCCAGGCGCAGGATGTTCACTTTTCGCAATATTACACCTTTGCCCAAGCGCTGAATCCTGCCTTGACGGGTAATTTTGATGGTTCTTACCGTGTAGCATTAATTTACCGAAATCAATGGAGTTCTTTCCTGAATAAGAACGCCTTTGTAACACCTGGTGCAGCTATCGACTTACCTCTTTTTGAAGGTCAATTAAAGAAAGATAAATTAGGACTCGGATTGATGTTTACCAACGATCGCATGGGGGAAGCTAGTTTGGTAACAAGCAATATTGGACTCTCTCTTGCTTATCACAAGGGGATAGGTAAGTTGGGTAAACACCGAATTTCCTTGGGAGCGCAAGTTGCCTATGTTCAACGCGCCATTGACCGAGATAGCTATGTTTTTTATGATCAGTTTGATGTATTTAGTCACAGCGGTGTGGGAACCAGTTCCGAGTTTGATGTAAACACTTTTGATCGAGGTTCATTCTTTTATTTCGATTATAATTTTGGGCTCTATTGGAAGTCTAATTTCAATGAACGTTTTAGAATGCAGGGCGGATTTACGACATTTCACATGAGTCAGCCGAGTCAATGGTTTATTGCTGAGAGCGATGACATTTTTCTGCAAAGAAGATATCTAGGGGATTTAGGGTGTGAGGTATTCTTTACAGAAAAGATAGCTATCGCGCCTGATGTGATGTATCAAAAACAAGGCAAGAATCAAATGATTTTGGCTGGGGCTTCTCTAGGCTATTATTTTAGTTCTGGTTTCAGAACGAATTCGAGCATTCATCTAGGTTCTCGCTATCGTGTTAGTCCGGTTAATGGCGATGCTGCTGTGGTATTCTCAGCGGTTGAATTTCGCAACATGCGAATTGGGGCATCGTACGATGTAAACTTATCAAACTTGAAGAATTCATCTAATCTTAAAGGTGCTTTTGAAATTTCACTGGTTTATGTTGGTGAAAGTATAAGAAGCTACAAGGCGAATAAGTCGCTTCCAGCTCGCCGATTCTAATTATTTAAACGCTTAAACCCCATCCATGAAGAAGATAATTGGAATTTTTTGTTCAATCCTTCTATTGAATATTAGCCTTTTTGCTCAAGTAGATAAAGAAAAAGCGATAAAACCCCGAGTAGAGTTAAAGATTGCTGATTTATTGTATGCGCAAAGTCATTATTATTCCGCTGCTGAATATTACAAGGAAGTAGTTCGATCGAATCCTGAAAATCGATATGCCAAGTATTGGTTGGCTATGTCAACTTTGAAAGCCAATGATTATGAAAATGCCGTGAAATATTTTAATGCCTTTGAGACGCAGGCTATTGATCCTAAAATGAAAGTGAAGCGACTGGAAAAGGAGAATAGAGAGATATATGGTTTATCAAACTATTATTATGGTGTAGCACTAAAACAATCGGGCCGATATGAGGAGGCTTTCCAAAAGTTAAGTGAATTTCAGGCAAAATATGATTTAGATGATCAAGCGCGTTGGGCTAAAATTGCGGACAATGAGATTGCTGGAGCTGAGTGGGCTATTCTTAATTCAAAACAAAAGAAAGTAAAGGTAAAATCATTGGGCGATAGGGTGAATTCGGGATACGAAGATGCGGCGCCTATGCCTGTCAACGACTCGATTATATATTACACCTCACTTCAGGAAGATCGATTGCTGTTTGTAGATAAGACGGATGATATTCCTAAATATCGTTTGTATCAATCGCAAAAGATTGACGGTGTTTGGCAAAAGGGAAAGTTGTTGCCTGAATTTTTACAAGACGAGAAATTTGGAACGGGAAATTCGGCCTTATCCGAGGATGGAAAACGTTTATATTTCTGTAAGTGCTTCAATAATGAAATTGATGAGATTATTTGTAACATCTATTTGAGTGAAAAAGAGAATAATCGCTGGGGCGAAGCTGAAGCGCTCAATCAATCCATTAACAGCCCGAAATACACGTCTACTCAACCTACGGTTCGGACCAGTGGCGACGGTATGGATATCGTTTACTTCGTGAGTGACAGAGAAGGTGGAAAAGGGGGGATGGATATCTGGTATTTTATTCGAACGGCACGTGGCGATTATAAAGGTCCGCGTCTATTAGGGGGCGCTATCAATACGGATCAGGATGAATTGACGCCGTTTTACGATAATGCGCAAAACTTATTTTATTTCAGCAGCAATGGGCATCCAGGTGTTGGTGGATTTGATGTGTTTGTAAGTGCTGAAGATGAGGATTTGGGATGGGCCCAACCGGCAAATGTTGGTTTCCCAATTAATTCGCCTGCAGATGACTTGTACTACGTGAAAGAGTCCGGAAAAACAAGTGGTTTTCTGGTGTCTAATAGAGAAGGTACAACGGAGATAAGAGGTGGCTACACAGGTGATGACATTTTTTATTTTGAAGATTTTAAATATGGTTTAGAAGGCTTTGTTTTCAAAGAGGATAAGACTGGGAATTCACCAGTTGAGGGTGCCACAGTTCGATTGTATACCACGGATACGGATGGCAATGAGGTTTTAGTTGAGGAGATTTTAGATGTGAAAGAAGATTATTTTTTCAATTTGAAACCAGACATGGATTACAAGGTAGAAGTAGTTAAGCCAGGTTTTTCCTCAAGCTTTGAGTATCTGTCTACAATAGATATTCCTTATGAAGATACATTGAATAGGAATCTGAGTATAAATAAAACGGTGGTTGAAGCAAAAGGCAGCCTTTATGATGATAAGGATACGTTGATGACAAACAAGTTGGATGATGCTATTTTGACTTTAGTTAAACTGGATCCAAATGGCACGAAGCAAACCATCTTAACGAAAAAGATGCTCCCGGGAACTACAGACTTTAGTTTTACTTTGGATATCGGTTCAGATTATGCTCTTGAAGTTGTAAAAAATGGATACTTCATGGAAACTATACCTCTTTTAACAGGTGTTTTGCCTGAAAATATAGAATTTCTTGATGCTACGAGATTCCTTTCAACTATCGAGCTTGGAAAGACTTATGAACTAGCAAACATCTTATACGATTTTGGAAAATCGAGCTTAAGAGAGGAGTCAAAAGTCGTGTTGGATGAACTGCTTACTATTTTGGAAGAAAATCCAACTATTATCATTGAGCTAGGATCGCATACCGATGCTATTGGTTCTGATGAGAGCAATTTAAAATTGTCACAAGCCCGTGCCCAAAGTTGTGTTGACTACTTGGTAAGCAAGGGAATTTCGAAGGGTCGTTTAACGGCCAAAGGCTATGGTGAGAGTATGCCAATAGCTCCGAATGAAAATGAAGATGGCTCCGACAATGAGGAGGGACGTCAGAAAAACAGAAGGACAGAGTTTAAGGTGCTAGAAAGCTTCTAAGAACTATAGAATGTAGTGATAGGTAAAAGTGCTCTCATTGGGAGCACTTTTTTTATTCATTGCGGTTTAGTAAGCATTTTACTTCGAATCACTCACGATTCACCTCTCGGTATTTTAAAACAAATTTCCCCAAACCTTAAAGGCTAAGAACTGTCCAAAGAATCCAATCAGGAAGCCAGCCATTAATCCACTTTTGTTGACCAGATTTAGACTGATTCGCGCGCTGGCTAAAAGTCCGATAAGGACTATAACAAGTAGCAAAGGTAAAAGTAAATTGTACTGACTGGTTCGCATGATATTAATAAGCATACTAATTAAGGCACCTGCTCCGACCATATGCCAAGAAACGTTACTGATAAAGTTTAGCGGAAAAAGCACAAAAAGTGAAATAATTGAACCTAAAGTCATTAAGCCTAATGGATAATAGCTTGAAGTGCGGTAGAGTCCACCTTCTTTAAACATATAATACGCCCATAACCAAAAAGTAGTTAATGCGATTAGCGGAATAAAACGTTCTTTGTGATCTTCCATTTTAAACGAAGAAATTACATCTAAACGCCGCATTAAGAAGAAGGCAAACAAAGGGAAAAAAACAGTGAGTGCTCCGTAATACATCAATCGAACTTCGTTATGGATAACGCTAGTGTCTGTAAACTGCTGCGGGTGAGCAAACACGATGATGATAGCCATGTAGAAAGGCATCAGCATAGGATGCATGATATATGAAATGAAATTGGCTAATGATTTCGGCATGTTATAATTCTTTTCGTAAACGGGCTACAGGGATGTTTAGTTGCTCTCTGTACTTGGCTACAGTTCTTCGAGCAATTTCATATCCTTTAGTTTTTAATAATTCCATTAATTTTTGATCGGAGTGTGGTTTCTTTTTGTCTTCATCCTTAATGATGTCTTGTAAAATCGCTTTGATTTCTCTTGTCGAAACCTCGTCACCATCGCTATTTTGCATCGATTCACTGAAGAAGAATTTCAAAAGGATGGTTCCGAATTCGGTTTGTACATATTTCGAATTGGCTACTCGAGACACTGTTGAAATGTCTAGATCGGTTAGCTCTGCAATATCTTTAAGTATCATCGGCTTTAAGGTGGTTTCATCGCCAGTAAGGAAAAAGTCCTTTTGATAATCGAGAATGGCTCGCATCGTTAACATCATCGTTTGTTGACGCTGTTTGATGGCGTCTATAAACCATTTGGCAGCATCCATTTTCTGCTTAATGAAAAGAATGGCATTTTTCTTATCTGAAGTTTTTTCCTTGCTTGCTTTGTAGGAGTCGTACATCTCCTTGAACGATCTACTAACTTTTAGATCTGGTGCGTTGCGCATATTTAATAGCAACTCAAGTTCACCATCATCGTTTTTAACGGTAAAATCGGGTATAATATATTGATGAATTTTAGCATTGTTTCCGCCAGAATAACTGCTGCCTGGCTTGGGGTTTAGTTTCAGAATTTCATCGATAACTGTTTTTAAATCCTCTGAACTCAAGCCCAAAGCACTTTCTAACTTTTGATAATGTTTTTTAGAAAATTGTTCGAAGTAATCCTCGAGTAATCGAATAGCCGATTTGATTAAAGGATTAGTTTGCTTGCTTTTTAACTGAATCAACAAACATTCTTGCAAATCTCTGGCACCCACTCCAGGAGGATCGAAGCTTTGAATAACTTCTAAAATTTCTTCAAGTTTTTCTTCGGTGGTAATAATGTTTTGCGAAAAGGCTAAATCATCGGAAATATTAATTAACTCTCTACGCAGGTATCCATCATCGTCAATACTGCCCACAATTTGGGAGCCAATTACATAGTCCTCTCCGTCCAACTCTTTTATTCCCAATTGATTCAAAAGAAATTCGTGAAAGGTAATTCCTATAGAGATAGGAATTGTTTTGTGGTCATCATCATTGTTCTCGTAACCGAAGTCATTGGTTTTATAATCGGGGTATTCTCCGTCATCATCGAAATAGTCTTCAATGCCAAAATCTTCCAGGTCGTTTTTGTCGTCATCCTCCGATTTGGCATCATCCATCTCATGGTCGAGTTCTTCTAGAACATTATCTATTGCATCCCCTTCTTCCAATGCTGGATTAGCCTCTAACTCCTCTTCAATGCGTTGTTCTAAATTCGCTGTGGGAATCTGAAGCAACTTCATCAGCTGTATTTGTTGCGGGCTTAACTTTTGTTGAAGCTTTTGAGACAGTCTTTGGTTGAGCATAAAAAATAATAAAATTTACAATACAAAATTACGAAAAAAAAGAGCTATGCTGTGTTAAAAATTGTATCTGTTTGGATATCTAATTTCCCTGAAATTTGATCGTGTAGATACATAAAATGCGCAGCGAATATCCTAACTTTGCTGCCCAAATAAATGCTGAATAATGAAGTGGATTTACATCAATGAAATGAAAAATCATGTCGGTCAAGAAGTAACTTTAAAAGGCTGGGTTGCCAATCGTCGCGATAGTAAAGGTTTAGCCTTTGTAACACTTCGGGATGGTATGGGCTTCTGTCAGTGTGTTGTGGCGGAAGAGGCTGTGGGGGACACTTTTGAGCAAACCAAGTTATTGAGTCAAGAATCCGCCGTGAGCATTACGGGAATAGTTGTCAAAGATGAAAAGCAATTGGGCGGGTATGAATTGCAAGCTAATGCGTTTGAAATTATCGATGTAGCTGAGGATTATCCGATCACCCCTAAGGAGCATGGAGTTGATTTTCTATTAGAGCGCCGACACCTTTGGCTGCGTTCCAAGCGGCAATGGGCGATTATGAAAGTGCGTAATGCTACGATTTATGCCATTCATAGTTTTTTCCAAAATCGCGACTTTGCTTTGATGGATTCGCCTATTTTTACAGGAAGTGCAGCGGAAGGAACAACGGATCTTTTTAAAACAGATTATTTTGGGCAGGAAGCATATTTAGCCCAAACGGGACAGCTTTACGGCGAAGCTATGGCCATGGCTCATGGTAAGATTTATACTTTTGGCCCAACTTTTCGGGCGGAAAAATCGAAAACAAGACGGCATCTAACGGAATTCTGGATGATCGAGCCTGAAATGGCCTTCTTTGATTTGGAGATGGATATGGATCTCATTGAAGATATGCTTCGGTTTGTAGTCAATGAAGTGATTGATCGTTGCCAGGCTGAGCTTGAAATTTTAGATAGGGATATTGAGGCCTTGAAGAGTGTGAATCAAAAATTTCCTCGAATTACTTATGATGAGGCCATCGATATTTTAACAGGCAAAAAGGATGTAAATGGAATAAATGCCATTGCCATGTTAGAGGAAGATTTGGCCCAAACAAAGGCTGCCATAGAGGATGCAAAGAAGGAAATCGAAGAGCGTGAAATCATTGTTAACGACAATGTGAGTAAGAAGGGTGTTAAGAATTTCAACCGAAATAAAGTAGCTCAATTGAAAGCAAGTTTAAAGGATTTGGAAGAGGATGAAAGAAATATCCCGCAATGGATAGAGTCTGCCAAAAACTTTGAACATGGTGGCGATTTGGGAGGCTCAGATGAGACTGTGCTTACCCGTTTGTTTGGTTGTCCTATAATGGTGTACAATTGGCCGCGAAAAATCAAAGCTTTCTACATGAAGCGTGTGGAGGGAAATCTTGATTATGTGAAAGGAGTGGATGTTTTAGCTCCTGAGGGCTACGGTGAAATCGTGGGCGGAAGTGAGCGAGAAACAGATTTAGATTTTCTATTGGAACAAATCGAGGAGGAAAACTTGAGTCGAGAAGATTACGAGTGGTACTTGGATTTACGCCGATTTGGTTCTGTGCCACATGCAGGATTTGGCTTAGGATTGGAGCGTTTGATAACCTGGATTTGTAAGCTTAAACATATCCGCGAAGCGATACCTTTCCCTCGAACAAGTCAGCGACTTAAGCCTTAGCTAAAAAGTTGTTTATGGCTTTTGCGCTATCTGCATAGCGTGCATCATCCAGAGATTTTATTACTTGAAATGGAATGTTGTATGTGATTAAATGCTTATGAAAAGCATTAAACAAGGCCATTCGGTCATTGGGATTAGCTCTTTGTCCATCTGCAATCCACGGTGTGTTTGGGTACAAGAGTAAGGCGAAATCATAGCTGCTTTTTCGAATATGGTCTTCCACAAAGTTTGGTGTTTTTAGTTGAACGAATTCCATCCAAACCTTGATGTTAATTAGTCCAGTATCACAAATTATTGTTTTATGTTTCATACTCGCTTCATGTTCAATTTCAATCTGTTTACGTGCGATTTTTTCAATCACTTCTCGTTCATTGCTCAATGGATTAATGTCGAAATATTCTCTTGCAAACTCCTCAACATGGGCAAACTTTAGCTGTTTTGCTAATTCTCTTGTCAGTGTTGTTTTGCCTGTGCTTTCAGGACCACATATCAAAATTTTTATTCTCTTCATGAGTTAGTTGCTGTCATGGATTTGATAAGCAGCGATTTTTTCCATTGGAAGTAACCTAGAATTGCGAAGAGCATGTAGCCAAAGTATAAAATGGCATAAAAGGGCATTCCTTTTACAAGCATCATATAGATGGTCATGGCATTAATGGGAATCCAAAAAATCCAGTTTTCAATTTTTTTTCTGGCTGCAAGTACAGTGGCTGTTATTGCAAATCCATTCGTTATTGCATCAAGGAGTGGAAGTGATCCATCAAGTGCTTGAAGGAGGTAAAAAGCAAATAAACTCATGGCAATACCGCTAAATATTGATATAATGTATTGAAAGTTAGACAGTTTTGAAACGTTTAAGTTGTTATGTGTGTTTTTTCCCCAAGTATACCAGCCATAGATTGCTAATATTGCGTAAGCAATTTGTAAAGAAAACTCGCCGTATAATTGGGATTGAAAACAGGAAAAGGCATATAGAGAAACCGCTAGTAAGCCTAGTGGCCAAGCTGCTCTTTTTTCTTTTACCATGCATAGTATGTAGGCAATTCCGAATAGCAGGCCGAGTATTTCGATAAACAAATTGATACGCGTATATTTTATTTAAATTAGGCTCTGCGAATCCTCAGTGCCTTAATAAGTCGAAGATAATGAAAATTGTAGTTTATACTTTACCCTATGCTGTTGCCAATGAAGCTGATAAGATAAACCAACTTTTCGATGCTGGTCTAACTGAATTACATATTCGAAAGCCCGGATTTTCAAAAGATGATTTGTACTCCCTTCTCTCTGGGATAAATCCCAGATATCATTCAGGCATTGTTCTCCATCAAAAGCATGAACTGAGTAAACACTTTCAGCTTAAAGGACTGCATTTCGGTCCAAATTATTTTAAAGGGGCAAGTGGTTTATTTAGAAGGATGTTGTATGCTGGAAAAAGCAGACTTCAATTGTCTACGGCTGTAAGTGACATTAAAAAGGTAGATGACGTAAGTACGATTTTTGACCGGGTTTTTGTCGGACCGATGTATAAAAAGTTTAGTGAACAAAATGTGTTAACAAACTTTGATCCTTTCGAAGTAAAGAATACCGTTTCTAAATCAAGTAAGTCGATATACGCCTACGGTGGGATAGACTATAAAAATCAAGAAAGGATAGAGTCGCTTGGCTTCCAAGGTTTAGTACTTCAATCAAGTGTATGGAAAAGTGGCGATGTAGTTAATGCATTCCGTAGTTTCCTTACGCATCAGTCAGCGCTCGAAATGGTTGATAGCGTATTTCAAATTGCTTAAGCGAGCAGCTGCATTTTACATTGATGATTATCTATCGTTAAAGCATACTCCGCACCAAATTGTATACTGAGGTTGTTGTTAACATGACCAATGGGCGCATGGAAGCAAATGGGGTAATTGTACTCTGCACAATGAGCGGAAATAATCTCTTCAGCCGATTGACCAAAAGGAATAGTGTTGTCATTCATATCCGACATAGCCCCAACAACCAAGGCTTTTAGTTTACTCAGTTTTCCTGCTCTTTTTAAAGCCATCATCATCCGATCGATATGGTACAAGTATTCATCCAAATCTTCAATGAATAGTATTTTATTGTCTGGATTAAACCCTGATTTAGTACCTAAAATACTGTATAAAATGGAAAGATTGCCTCCGAGAATTTCACCTTGAACTGACCCTTTTCGATTTAAATTATGCGAATCAAACTGATATATCGTGCCCTCGCTGAAAAGTGATTTTTTAAGGCTGTTTAAACTATCCGAAGTATTCGATTGATAGTTGATGGGCATCGTGGCATGCAAGGTTTGTATACCTAAATAGTTGTTGATATGGGCGTGTAAAATAGTTACGTCGCTGTAACCAACAATCCATTTTGGATTTTGCGTGAATCGGGAAAAATCTAAATAATCCATAATGCGAACAGTGCCATATCCGCCTCTTGCGCAAAAAATGGCTTTAATTACTGGATTATCCAGCATTTCTTGCAAATCTTTTGCCCTCCATTCATCATTGCCTGCGAATTGATTATCCCGCACCCCAATGCTTTGTCCGAGCACAGGAATTAAGCCCCAAGATTGAATTAAATCTAATGCGAAGTGAAGTTCATTTTTATCGATTGCTCGCGCTGTGCTGAGTACACCTATCTGATCTCCTTTTACTAAACTGGGTGGTCTTCGTAACATTGACTTAACATTAATTTTTAATGGTTATATTTACTTACTAAAGTAAGTTATATGCGTAAAAGTATACTTTTTATTTTATTCACCATGGCCTCTTTTTTGGCCTCTTTTAGTCAAAATACGGAATGGGTAGTTTCTTTAGGTGGACTAAATTCTGATAAAGGAATTAGCGTTGGAACTGATAGTCTTGGGTTCATTTACGCTAGTGGATATTTTAATACCTCAGCCACCTTTGGTGGTATAACCTTAACTAACTCATCGCCCTCAGGGAATAATAAGGAAGTCTTTCTCGTGAAAATGGATTCAACAGGCAATGTGCTTTGGGCAATTGCAGGTGGAGATCAATCGGGCAGTTGTTGTGATGATCGCGCACTAGGCATGCATGTGACGCCTGATGGATTCGTATACTTGACAGGCACGTTTTGGTCTTCCTTTTACATGGGGAGTTGCGGTATAAGTTTTGCCAACAGTCATGATTCATCTTTGCTAGTGAAAATTGACCCCAATGGAAATTGTGTCTGGTTAAGATCTTTTGGTGCGGATGATGGGGCTGGTTCAGGGCCAAATTGTCCCTATCCGATTTATGATGCTGATGATCACTCTTACGATGTTAAGGTAGATGATGATGGATTTATTTACATCACAGGGTTTTTCTCGGGAGTTAGTGCAGAATTTGATAACATAACCTTGACCAATCCGAATTGGGGCTCAACGTGTACTCCGCTGGGGTATGTGGCAAAGCTTGATGCAAATAACAACTTTATTTGGGCTCACAAATATGAAGGAATAAAAGATGATCGCGGGTCTCGAGATAACCGAATAGCTATTGATCATTTTTCGAATGTGTACGTTGTTGGCGGATATGAAAATACTGCTCAGTATGGAGCAACTACCTTGACTAGTGTAGGTGAGTGGGATGGATTTATTTTTAAAATGGACGCAGATGGTAATTATCTCTGGGCGAAGAGCATAGGTTCAAATAAAACAGACAGAATAAATGGTATTGCGATAGATTATTGCGATAACGTATATGTTGCTGGTGAGTACAGAAACCCGATGCACTTTCCGGGGGCGAATGCATCCAATGGAAGCGATACCTTAAGTCATAACAAGAAACGGGACATATTTGTAGCCAAAATAACTACCAATGGAGATTGGGTTTGGGCAAAGCGAGCCAGAAGTGAAGGAACAGATAAACCATATCAGATGTCCGTTGACAAGGATATGCAAGTATATATCGGTGGTGTGGCCGGCGACTCGCTCCGATTTACGAGCAATTTGGTTTTAAGCACTGGTGATACCTCAGATGTTGCTTTTGTAGCTCAATTGGATGGTAGTAGTTCAACAGCCAGCTGGGTATGGGCGAAGTTAGGGGGAGGGCCAGATAATGACGACCGAACTGGAGATATCTGTGAAGATGGACGAGGGAATGTCTATGCTGTGGGGTTCTACGAAGAGGTAGCTGATTTCGATGGAACAAGCTTAAGCTCGCTTGGTAGAAAAGATATTTTTGTTTGGAAACTGAAAAAAGCAAATGTTACTCCGACACCGAGTAATTGTATTTATGTAGATGTTCAACCTCCAGGGGCAGGGTATATGATAATGAATGGGACTACGGTAACTGATTTTCCTTGCTTGCAAAATCTGCCTGATTCAGCTACCCAGAATTTTGATGCAGTAGCCAATTCGGGATATGCCTTTGATAATTGGGACTGGGGTATTCATTCGCCTTTGCCAAACAGCTCGAATCCAAATTCTACGGTCTACACCTTCAGTGATGATACCTTGATTATCAATTTCAGTCAGATAATTCTGGATACAGTGGTGTATATTGCTCAACCTGCGGGAGCGGGAACTTTGAATCTAGATGGCACAAACATTTCTGTTTTTCCTCATACTGCTTACCATGTTCAGGGCGATACGTCTGACCTAACAGCCATAGCGAATATAGGGTACACTTTTACTGATTGGACCTTCCAAACCAATATGCCGGTGCCAAACAATACCACTGCTGCAATTGAAGTGGTATGGGCAGGAAATGATACAGTTTATTTGAATTTTGATACTATTCCAACCTATGAACTTACATTCGTAACAAATTTACCAGGTGCAGGTAGTATGAGTATTGATGGTGTCCCAATACCGGGATTTCCTTATACGACATTATTTGTGCAGGGAAGTTCGAGTAATTTATCCGCTACGGCAAATCCTGGATTTTCATTCGTCGATTGGGGATTTCAATCGAATACAGCCGTCCCGAATGCTACAAATCCAACTATTAGTGTCACCTGGTTAAGTGATGATACGGTTTTAGTGAACTTTACCAATATTCCAAGTTATACTATCACCTATTTGACTAATCCTCCTGGAGCTGGTTCATTGGATATTAATGGAGTAAATCAGCTTGCTTTTCCTTTTGCGGATAGTTATCTTATGGGAACAAATGTAGTGATTGGGGCGAATGCTAATTTGAATTTCACTTTTCAGGAATGGACGAGTAATTCGAGTGTTTTCAATCCGTCCAGCCAAGCCAATGTGGCCGATTTTGATGTACTTGCTAACGATACAATAATTGCGAATTACGAAGAAATGGATACGCTTTGGGTGATAACGAGGCCAGCTGGAACCGCGCAGTTGCAAGTAGGGACAGATATCATCACAACTTCTCCTTACATGGGAATGTATCCAGTAGGGGAAATATTGAATATTTCGGCTTCGCCAAATGGGACCAGCGTTTTCAATCAATGGGACTTATCTCCAGCTACTTTGCCCGATTATAGCTTGAACACTTCCTTCATTTTCGATAGACAAGATACCTTGTTTGCGAGCTTGGATAATGTGTTATCTATAATGGAGTTAGGCGATAAATTGGAGCATTTTGCTTTTTATCCAACGGTTAATAATGGGACCTTTACTTTAGAGATGGGAACAAATTCTTTGATCGATTTGCGCATTAGCATGTTAACCATAACTGGACAATTATGCAGAGAGTTGTATCAAGGGAACCTCCTTCCGGGTCAAGCGATGTATGAAACCTTTCATTTTGATGGTGCCCCAGGTATGTATCTGTTACAGGTGAATAGCGAAGAGTTCACGCAGCATTTCAAGATGCTTAAAGTGAAATAAATTCTCTAGCGCACGCAAGGGTAAAGAGGTAAAATTGCCTTACCTTTGATCCACATGAATAACCCGAAAAGATACACCGTTACAGCTGCATTGCCTTATGCCAACGGTCCACTGCATATAGGACATTTGGCAGGTGCATATTTACCTGCCGATATTTTTGTACGCTTCTTGCGACTGAAGGGAAAAGATGTGATTTTTATTTGTGGAAGTGATGAGCATGGAGCGCCAATTACGATACGCGCAAAGCAGGAAGGAGTTAGTCCCCAAGAAATTGTAGATCGGTATCACGAGCAAATGAAGCGCAGTTTCTCTAAGCTTCATATTTCTTTTGATATCTTTCACCGCACTTCAGCTGAGCTGCATCACGAAATGGCGCAAGATTTTTTCCGAGATTTATACGAGAAAGGTGTTTTTGAAGAAAAGAAAACTGAACAGTATTACGACGAGGAATACCAGCAGTTCTTGGCGGACAGATATATTAAAGGAGAATGTCCGCATTGCCATAATGCGGAGGCTTATGGAGACCAATGTGAGAAATGTGGTAATACGCTTAACGCATTGGATTTAATCAAGCCAAAATCAGTGTTGAGTGGAAAAGCACCTGTAAAGAAAGAAACTGTGCATTGGTATTTGCCCCTGAATAAGGATGAAGAATGGCTTAAACTATGGATTCAACAAGGGGAGTATAAAGGTAAACACCACCACGACCCTAAAGCATGGAAGAAAAATGTAATGGGCCAGGTTGGTAGCTGGTTGAGCGATGGATTACAGGCCCGCGCAATTACTCGGGACCTTGAATGGGGAGTGGATGTTCCTGCGGAGATTCCCGGTTCTGCCAATAAAAAGCTTTATGTTTGGTTGGATGCGCCTATAGGCTATATCTCAGCCACGAAACAACTCGCTTTAGATGGTAAGATTGATTCATGGGAAAAGTATTGGCAAGACGAAGATGCGCACTTGATTCATTTCATTGGAAAAGATAATATTGTTTTTCATACCATAATATTTCCATCCATTCTGAATGCGAAAGGCAATTACAATATACCCGTTAATGTACCAGGAAATGAGTTTATGAACCTTGAGGGTGATAAGATTTCAACCTCGAAAAACTGGGCAATTTGGGCACATGAAATAGCAGAAGCTTATCCCGATAAAATTGATGAGTTTCGTTATGTGCTGTGTGCGAATATTCCGGAAACCAAAGATTCCGAGTTTACTTGGAGTGATTTTCAAACGCGCGTAAATAGCGAGTTGGTTGCAGCCTTTGGCAATTTTGTTAATCGCATTATGGTACTGAATAAAAAGTACTTTGATGGTAAAGTATCTTCGTGTAAGGCTTATCCTGCAATCGAAGCAGATGCGCTTTCAGTAGTTGCCGAGGCTAAGGAACAGATGACGAAGTGTATTGAGCAATATAAATTTCGAGAAGCTTTAGACGTGCTTATGACCGTTGCTCGTGATGGAAATAAATTCCTTACGAATTACGAACCTTGGAAGCGTATCAAAACGGATGAGGAAGAAGCCCAAACGGTATTGTTTTATTGTACACAAATAGTAGCTAATTTGGGCATTCTTACCCAGCCATTTATGCCTCAAGCAGCTGAAAAGATTTTCTCTATGCTGAACTGTAAAGATTTAAAATGGGATGATGTCGGAAGACTCGATTTGGTGCAATCAGGCAAAGAATTGGGAGAAACAGAGCTACTTTTTGAGAAAATCGATGATGATTTTGTTTCGGCTCAATTGGCTAAACTGGAAGAGAGTAAAAAGAACACAAGTAAATCTATAAATTATAAACCCGTGAAAGACGAAATTCAATTTGAAGACTTTAGTAAAATAGATATCCGAATCGGAACAATAACAGCCGCTGAAAAAGTTGAAAAAGCGGATCGCCTTTTAGCCTTAACGGTAGATTTAGGTTTTGAAGTGCGCACAATCGTATCTGGTATTGCTGAACACTTTTCTCCGATGGAGGTGGTAGGTAAACAAGTACAAGTCCTTGTTAATTTAGCCCCAAGAAAAATGCGAGGAATTGAATCGCAAGGAATGATTCTCTTCGCTGAGGACCATGAAGGTAAGCTTCATTTTGTTTCACCGTTAGCTAGAATGGATAACGGAAGTGAAGTAGCCTAGAATCAGGTGTCATCAGCTATTCAAGCCATTACCTTGGGCTTGAGATCTTGCTTAATACTTCTCGTGTAAATACATTATTGTCTTTTGGTATAACTGATTTTAGCAAACTCATTCTTTACAAATTATTAATTATATTTACATGAAATCTTAACATATGAAACAAACTTTTACTTTTCTTTTAGCATTCATTTCTCTAGGATTGTATGCACAGACATGCAGCGGGAGATATCAAACAGAGATCTACAATCAAGTGGATGTCAGCACCGTTGATTATGGTAGTGCAGTCAACCGACTTGGACAAACTGTAACGCTTCAAATGGATATTTACCAAGCAGTTGGCGATACAGCGACAGATCGTCCAGTGGTTATCTTTTGTTTTGGTGGCTCATTTACAGCAGGCTCCCGAACTTCAGGAGAATTAGTGGATTTCGCAACAGACCTTGCTAAACGTGGTTATGTTTGTGCCTCAATTGATTATCGTTTAGCTGGCAGTCCGTTAGAATTGGTAATAGAGGAGAACATCGTAAAAGTTGTGTTTTCTGCAGTACAGGATGGAAAAGCAGCTATTCGTTATTTTAGAAAGGATTTTGAAGAGGGGAATAGCTTGGGTATAGACCCAGATAATATATTTATCGGAGGGACATCAGCTGGTGGAATATTGGCGGCCAATTTAGCCTATGTAGATGAGGTTACGAAGTTGCCTGCAGAATGGCAGGTTTGGGCTGATGAAAATGGAGGCTTAGAAGGTAGCAGTGGAAATCCTGGTTATTGTTCTGCACCTAATGGGGTGTTTGGATTCGCTGGAGCTGTTGGAGATACTGCGTATATTGATGCGAATGATCCTCCTTTCTACGGATGTCACTCAACAGGTGACCAAACAGTTCAGTATGGTTACGGTGCCCCACTTCAGGGATTTGCTCCAGTAAGTTTATATGGTTCAGGTGATATCGCAACTCGAATGGATAATTTGGGTATCTACAACGAGTTAGATACGTATAATGATGGTGCTCATCCACCATTCTTTATTCAAGATCCAGCGTTGAGTGCACAAAGAACTGCGGATACCCGGGATAATTTGGTAAACTTCCTGTATAATATTTTGGATTGTAATCCGAATAATCTTAAGAAGGAAGATCAGCAGGGTTGTGATACGGGTAACCCTACGAGCATTGCTGAGTTAAACGCAAGAAAAGAGTGGAACTTGTTTCCAAATCCAACGGATAAGTTTATCAATGTGATTAGCGAGAATGAAATTCAACGACTGATTATTGTTGATGCAATGGGTCGCGAGATGATATCTTTTAATGATATGCATTCGAAGGAGTTAGCCATTGAAGTTCAAGATTTATCCGCCGGGGTGTACTTTGTATATGTGCAATCAGGGGGTGTATGGACGAGTGAAAAGCTAATGGTGAAGTAAATTAAAAGTATTTAAAATATGAGAGGGGTGTTGTAGGTGCAACATCCCTTTTATTTTTCGTAAGTAAGTTATGCCAGATTATAAAAAGTATTATATCATTCCTGAAGAGCCGAGCATTGTATATCAAGCCTTGGTTAATCCACTTACCTTAAGTTTGTGGACGGGATTTCCAGCATATATGAGTGAGGAAGTGGGCGATGAGTTTAGTTTATGGGATGGTAATATTGTAGGACGAAATCTTGCTTTTGAAGCGGGAAAAATGATAAAACAGGAATGGTATTTCGGTGAAAGAGAAGAGGAGTCTATCGTAACAATCAAACTACATCCACACAAGAAAGGCTCTTCGGTTGAACTTCAGCACACCAATATTCCCGAAGAAGATTTTGAAGCAATGGTTGAGGGTTGGGATAATACCTATTTTGCCGATTTGATTGAATTTTACGGCGTAGATTAACGATTAACAAAATCTTGATACCACTGAAAGTGCTCTTTAATCAATTTATCCTTTTCTGCTTCCAGATACTGAAGGTAAGCTCGAGCAACGGGAGATAGCTTCTTATTCTTTAACCAAACAATATTCCACGTAGTACGAATAGGTAGACCCTTCATCGGAAAGATTTCTAAATGGCCATTCATCAGTTCATTCTTTAGTCCAATCAAAGGAACTACGGAATAACCTAAACCCGACAAAACGGCTTGTTTTACAGCTTCGTTGGATGTCAATTCCATTGATTTACGTCCTGTTATCTTCAGAGCTTCGAAAAAACCTTCCATAGCATTTCGGGTAGCTGACCCCTTTTCTCTAAAGATCAGTCTTGAACTTTCTAATAAAGGCGGATCAGCTGTTTCGTTTTTGTTTGGCTTACCAACAAGGAATAAGTTGTTAGGCATTAAGGAAATACTATTTAATTCTAAACCTTCTGGAAGTACGGAGACGAGTGCGAAATCCACGAGATTTTGTTCTAAATCTTTAATAACAGCAGCTTTATTCGTTACGTCCATTTTCAAATCGACCCCCTTGTGTTGGCTCATAAAGTCAGCTAAGAAATAAGGCATTACATATTTGGCTGTGGATACTAGAGCTATTTTTAGCTGTCCAGCCAAAAATCCTTGGTGCGCGAGCATGGTAGTTTCAATACCTTCGACATGTTTAAGAATTTCTCGACTAATGGCGGCAATTTCATATCCAAAATCCGTAATAAAAAGTCTCCTTCCGATAATTTCGGTTAACGGAATATCAAACTGATCCTGCAATTTTCTTAACTGAATAGACACGGCCGGCTGTGAAAGATGTAAGTCCTGCGAGGCTTTGGTGACACTTTTTTTTTCAACAACTTTCAAGAAAACCTGTAACTGATGGAGCGTGTAATTCATAAATATTATTTATGTTTTAGTTAATAAATATAAATTTAATTAAATGAATAATTTTTTCACCTTTGTTTAAATTAAATATACCATGAGTGATTACAATCTGAAACTAATTGATAGTACATATAGTCCTGAAGAGGCTAAAGAGGTCTTGAGTTCACTGATTAGTGATAAAATTAAATTTTTGAATTTGCAAATTTTTAGTAAGTCTGAACGATTTGGAGAAGATACAAGCCATCTAGAAAATCGAGTAAAATATTTGGAGTCGGAAAAAGAAAAGTTATTCAAGCTTATAGAACAAGCGAAGGTAGATGGAAGGGATTTAAGTATCCGTTGCGACATTCAAGTTGAGTCTATTCATATGGCGGATATTGTTTAGTCCACAGTTGAATCAATAATTTGGTAACGAAGTATGCAAGCTAGTCTTTGGATTGAAAATCTAACGAATCCCGCTCTTCTATTTTTCTTTTTGGGCATTTTTGCCGTATATGTAAAAAGCGATTTAAGCATTCCAGAGGGTTCGTCGAAATTTATATCGCTCTACTTGCTGTTTTCTATTGGTTTTAAAGGTGGTGTTGAGCTATCTCACAGTGAACTGGGTTGGGATATTGCCTTAATTTTGTTTTTTGGCGTTCTTCTGGCAGTGAGTGTTCCTTTGTATAGTTTTTTCATTCTTAAGCCCAAATTGGGTATCTATAACGCGGCTGCAATTGCTGCGGCTTATGGTTCGGTAAGTGCGGTTACCTTTGTTACTGCTGTATCCTTTTTGGAGATTCACCAAGTGGAATTTGGCGGACATATGGTGGCTGTAATGGCCTTAATGGAGGCGCCTGCGATTATTGTTGGCGTTGCCCTTCTTTCTCGGTTCAGAAACGAGAAAATACAAGAAAATGAGGTGTCTTTTCGCGAGCTAATTCGGCACTCTTTCACAAATGGAAGTGTATTGCTGATATTGGGTAGTCTGTTTATAGGGTTCTTTGCAAGTGATAAACAAGCGCAGGGTATTTCACCTTTTACTACGGATATTTTTAAAGGTTTCTTAGCTGTTTTTTTGCTAGATATTGGAATTTCCAGTGGTAAAAAGTTATCGGCATTCCGTAAATATGGATTTTTCCCTTTCGCATTTGCTATTTTGGTTCCATTATTTAACGGCACATTGATTGCTTACCTAAGTCGTTTTGTTACTTATAGCCATGGCGATCAACTTTTGTTTGCTATTTTGGCAGCGAGCGCCTCCTATATCGCTGTGCCTGCCGCTATGAAATTGGCAGCTCCCCAGGCCAATCAAGGCTTATATATCCCTATGGCACTCGCGATAACTTTCCCCTTCAATATTACCATCGGAATGCCTTGGTATATGTATGTGATAGAAACGGTCTAAACAAGAAAAAATCAAGCTGACAGGTTCACGAACCTGTCAGCTTGATTCTGGTCTATATTTTTTCTTTAATCCAAAAAGGAAATTTCTTAGGAATTGATCTTGGCATTCTCGGTATTGCGCTTGTTTCGGATTCCGGAAGAATGCACTCAATTCGTGTTTACTCAAGCGTAAATCGACCGATTGAAATAGATTTAGTATATCGGTATCTTTTAGGTTGAGGGCAATTTTAAGTTTACGTAGAATGATGTTATTGTTCAATATCATTTCAGGTTTTGGACTAGGTCCCTCGCGTTTGCCTCTTTGGGCGATTATGAAGCCATTAAGAAGGGTGGTAAATTCTACATCTTTCATTTTAACGAAGGACTCATGCTCGGGTTTATGCAGCCAATTTTGGATAGTCTCTTCATTTTCAATTGCATCCGCTAGCTTGAATAACTCTGCGATATCCGCTTCACTCCAGTTAAAAATAAAACGCAATTGTCTGAAAACTTCGTTGGCGAGCATATTTGGGATTATTTATTCGGATTGAGATAGCGAGGTTTTAATTACACTTGCATAACCCCGGTACTGTAACCCTCTTTGATTGGTGCGTGATTTGCCGCTTCAATACCCATGCTAATGGCTTTTCGCGTCTCTAATGGATCAATAATATCATCTACCCACAAACGCGCGGCCGCGTAATAAGGATCGGTAGTTTTATCGTAACGATCTTTGATTTTATTGAATAATTCCTGTTCTTTTTCTTCCGTAATTTCTTCTCCTTTTTTCTTCAAGGAAGCTACTTGAATTTGCATTAGAACTTTTGCCGCTTGAGCACCTCCCATTACAGCAACACGAGCACTTGGCCAGGCCAACATTAAACGGGGGTCATACGCTTTACCACACATAGCATAATTACCTGCACCATATGAATTCCCTACTACAACACTAAATTTTGGAACTATGCTGTTTGCCATGGCATTAACCATTTTTGCCCCGTCTTTGATAATTCCACCATGTTCAGAACGCGAACCCACCATGAAACCGCTTACATCGTGCAAAAAGACCAATGGAATTTTCTTTTGATTACAGTTCATAATGAATCGTGCGGCTTTATCTGCGCTATCACTATAGATTACTCCACCGAATTGCATTTCGCCTTTCTTACTCTTAATGATTTTTCGCTGATTCGCCACAATTCCTACAGCCCATCCATCAATTCGACCATAACCGCAAACTATGGTTTTCCCATAGCCTGCTTTGTACTCGGTAAACTCAGAATCATCCACCAAGCGCTCAATAATATCAAGGGTGTCATAGGGTTTAGCATTTCCTTCTGAGATGAAGCCATATATTTCTTTTGGATCTTTTTTCGGTTCTTTTGGCTTAACTCGGTCGAAGCCAGCCTCTTCATAACTACCCAATTTGTTTATCAACTTTCGAATGGTGAGCAAACATTCTTTATCGTCTTTCATTTTGTAATCACAAACACCAGATATCTCCGTTTGCGTTGTCGCACCGCCAAGGGTTTCATTATCGATGACTTCACCAATAGCGGCTTTTACAAGGTAGCTGCCCGCAAGGAAAATCGACCCTGTTTTATCCACGATAAGTGATTCATCGCTCATTATCGGTAAGTAAGCACCGCCAGCTACACAACTTCCCATTACAGCAGCGATTTGGGTAATCCCCATGCTGCTCATTTTGGCGTTGTTTCTAAAAATTCTTCCGAAATGCTCTTTGTCTGCAAAGATTTCATCCTGCATAGGTAAGAATACACCCGCACTGTCTACCAGGTATATGATAGGTAGATGGTTTTCCATGGCTATTTCTTGGGCTCTCAAATTCTTTTTCCCCGTAATAGGAAACCAAGCACCTGCTTTTACCGTGGCATCATTCGCCACTACAATACACTGTCGGCCTTCAACATAACCCATCACTACGACAACACCGCCTGATGGGCAGCCGCCGTATTCTGGATACATTCCTTCACCAGCCAATGCGCCAATCTCTAATTGAGGCTTATTTTCGTCTAGTAACATCGCAATGCGTTCACGCGCGGTTAACTTGCCTTTTGCCTTGTGTTTAACTATACTTTTTTCACCACCACCTAAGGCTATTTGATTCTTCTTATGACGAAGGTCGGCTACCATAATACGCATGTTATCTTCGTTCTTGTTGAATTCTAAATCTGCCATGAACAATTGCTTTTGAATTGTCCGCAAATTACAGCAAAAAACCTTCACAAAAAAAAGATTGCCCTTATTTGATTCTTGGCTGTAAATTTTCATAACTTTGCGGTTGGGCAAGTCTCATACGACCAGCTCCTGCTGAATCCCCCAGGTCTTGATCGAAGCAAGGGTAGGCGGTTGTAGCGGTGCGATGTGAGTAACTTGCCCTCTTTTTTACAAGCGAAAGCCATCAGGTACTAGTTCTCGGGATAAGCGTTTAATTTCATCAGCATTATTAGGTAAATTCAAAATGTCTTTAGCAACAATTTCGTCAATAATTGGAGTTTGCTTTTCTAGACAATAATGAGGATATGAACTATGTCTCCAGTTTTCAAGCTTTTCGACTAAACCTGCGCGATACGGGTTTTGATGAATATAGTTAAAGCAAATTATAGGATAAAACTCGTTCTCCTCCTTTAGTAGTTTGAACTTACTGTTTTGTTGGAATAAAGATCCGCATCTTCCTAGCTCTATATTGACCCCTCTAGTGTATGAGCTAAGCATAGTCTTGAAATGCTGTTTAAATTCTTTTTCACAATAGCTGCCCTTGGTGTAAACGAGCAAGTGAAAATGGTTGGGCATAAGGCAAAAGGCAAGAACGGAAACATGGGGAGTTAAATGGTTGAGCATCTTTTTCTGAAAATAGAAGTAGTGCTTTTGCGTGAAGAAAATTCGTTGGCGGTTATTACCTCTATTATAAATGTGATATAAATGATTAGGTTCCATATTGGTGGCACGACTTTGAGTCGTGCCACCAATATCATCCGAATTCATGTTTTTTTACCTCACAATGAGTAGGTAACCGTTTAAATGAGCATATACTCTTTTACAATTCGTACTCTTCATCCAGTTTTGGAAGAATCACCTTGTTAAATCCTTGTTCTTTTAAATTATGTTTGAAAGCAAGTTGGCGTTTTTCTTCGCCATGAACCAAAAAGATGGTCTTTAACCGGTCTCTATTCTGATTGTCGATAAACAGAAGCATCTCATCGTTGTCGCCATGTGCGCTGAAGGAATTCATAATTACCACTTCAGCTTTAACTTTTTTAATCTCACCAAAAATTCGAACTTCCTCAGCGCCATCTACTATTTGGCGTCCTAAAGTGCCTGCCCCACAGTAACCAACAACTAAAATCGTGTTATTCGGGTCTTCAATATGATTGCTTAGGTGATGTTTAACTCGACCTGCACTCATCATTCCTGAAGCGCTTATAACGATTGCAGGCCCCTGCTGCTTATTGATAAGTTTGGAATGTTCAACCTTTCGAATATATTTTAATTTTTTAAAACCAAAAGGATTGGGGTCAGTTCTCATGTAATCTGTCAGGCCTGAATCGTAGCATTCTGGATGCATCAGAAAAATTTCTGTGGCATCAATAGCTAGGGGACTATCAACATAAACGGGTATGTGCGGTAGCAATCCCTCTTTCTCCAATTGATCCAACATGTAAACTATTTCTTGTGTTCTCCCCACACTAAAAGCTGGAATAATTAGTTTGCCTTGCTTGTCTATGCAAGCCTTATTGATGACCCCCAATAAATCTTCTTTTTCATTGGGTGCACTTTGATGAACCATTCCCCCGTAAGTAGATTCAGTAATCAAATAGTCTAGCTGTGGCATTGGAAGCGGATCTCTTAAAATAGGTCTATGAGGTCTGCCGATATCTCCCGAAAAACCAAGGTTTTTAATATCGCCATTCGCAGTTTTAATCTTCAATGTGACACTAGCACTTCCTAAAATATGTCCTGCATCGCGGAGTAACACTTGGACGTTATCATTGATAGTAAACCATTTTTCGTATCCTATGCCAATAAATTGATTGCCACAAATTTTTGCATCCTCTATGGTATATAAAGGACGCACGGAAGCTAGTCCTTTTTTGTTTCTTCGCCGATTAACATACTCTACATCTTTCTCTTGGATGAAAGCACTATCTAATAACATAATCTCACACAAATTTCTTGTTGCATGCGTACAAATTATATCTCCCTTAAATCCATCTGCTACAAGTTTGGGTATTCGTCCACAATGATCAATATGGGCATGGGATAAGACTAATACATCTATTTCTTCTGGATCGAATGACCAGTTTAAATTAAAATCTTCATAAGCAGGTTCATTCCCTTGATATAATCCACAATCTAACAATATATTGTAACCGTCATCTAAAGTGATTAAGTGACTGCTTCCAGTAACAGTGCCAGCGGCACCACAAAATTTAACTTTCATTCTATCCTTTTAAGTGGCGGGTCGCATGAAGACTGTACTCGCGAAGCAAAGAAAAAGAATGTCTTTTGTAATCGCAAGATTTTGAAGATTTATGTTTAATTTTACGCTTTTGATTTACGTAAATTACAGATAAAATGATGAGGCTTTTAACAATTGTTCTTGCGGTATTTTTTGGATTCAGTTCTTGTAGTGAGTCAAGTAGTACTCAAACCGAAAAGGAGGCGTCAACTCAGCTTGGCGATGTTGTAGTAGTAGCCGATAGTAAAACAAAATTAGCAGTGGATGGAATGATGTGTGAAATGGGCTGCGTAAGTGCTATTCAAAAAGAATTGCGCTCAACGCAGGGTGTTGCCTCGGCAACGGTTAATTTTGAGGGGAATTATGCTATGGTTGAGTTTGATAGTAAGCTGGTTGATGAAAATCAGTTGATAGCTGCTATTGAGGGCATAGGTGATCACGCGTATTCAGCCAAAATTTTTGAAGAGGTGTCGGGAGAAGAAAGCCGTGGAGAGCTTGAAGAGGAAGAATTAGAGCCTACTAATTAATAATGAAATAGAATTCCAGAAGGGGCTAATTTTTAGCCCCTTTTTTGTTGATATTCGAAATTATGAAAATACTCATTTTACGTTTCAGCTCGATAGGAGATATTGTGTTAACCACCCCGCTAGTTCGTGCGATCAAACAACAGGTTGAAGATGTTGAGTTGCACTATGCCACCAAAGCTACATACAGGGGAATAGTCGAGAGTAATCCATACCTCGACAAGGTGCATGTTTTAGAAGATAATATTAATCGCTTGGTTCATGATTTACAAATAGAAAAGTTTGATTTGGTTCTTGATTTACACCATAATATCAGAACACAAATTATCAAGATGCGCCTCCGTGTGAAAAGCGTATCAGTGAATAAACTGAATCTTGAGAAATGGTTGTTGACCCAGTTTAAAATTGATAAACTTCCTAAATACAAGCATATCGTAGACCGATATATTTACACAGCTAAAGCGCTTGGTGTTAAAAAAGATGATGGTGGATTAGATTATTTTATTCCAAATCAAGACGATGTAATAATCGCTGATATGTTTCCCGAGGCGAGGGAAGGCTTTGTTGCGATTGCTATTGGAGCAAAATTTTTAACCAAGCGACTACCTTATCCTAAGATAGTAAGTATTTGTGATCAAATCAATCAACCAATTATTTTACTTGGCGGGCTTGATGATATGGCTCGTGGAGAAGAAATCGTTCATCGATCGACAAATAAAAGAATATATAATGCTTGTGGCAAACTAAATCTCAATCAGTCTGCCTCTGTTGTCAAACAAGCTGATGTGCTCATTACACACGACACGGGTCTCATGCATATTGCTGCCGCTTTTGAAAAGAAAATAGTTAGTGTTTGGGGAAATACAGTGCCAGAATTTGGAATGTATCCTTATCAAAAAGAAGAGAACTTTAAAATTATGGAAGTAAAGGACTTAAGCTGTCGTCCATGTTCTAAAATTGGTCATAAAAAATGTCCGAAAGGACATTTTGATTGCATGCAAAAAATTGATGTTGACGATGTAGTCAGGGCTACGGCTGACTATTTAAAACCTGTTTGATTGCTAATTCCAACATTCGATTATCCTCTGATTCCGGATCATATACTTCTTTTAGGTTATAATCGTAGCGATTAGCGGCAATGTTATATACCCAAGCCTTTAAACCACTGTTGTACTCTTTAATAAGGTCGTAAAAATTAGTACCTGTTTCACGGTTAATCATTTTTACGAGCACTTTGCCTTCAGAAACTTTAAGCCCTCTTAGCTCTTTTTCAAACTCGTTCATGAGTTCTTCTTTTCTATCCTTTTTATATTTTTTAAATTTCTTTTTCTTGGAATTAGCTTTTTCTTCCTCTAATTCCAGAACTACTTCCTTAGCAATTTGATAGTAGGGATATACTTTCTTTACACGTTTAAGGTAGTAATTATACCAATACTCGTCCTGTTTGGTATCAAACTTATACCCGGTAATAGCAATTTCTGGAACGTTTAGTGAAGGTATAGTATCGCCATTAAAAACTACGCCATAAAGTACCTGGATTTCTTCATCATAGTCATATCCACTCTGAGCAAGCAAGGACGAATTAACTATGATTGTAGCAATTAGGATTGTGAGCCTTTTCATAACTTCATTTTAAGCAGTGATTCATCTATCTTCATTTTCTAATTTAAGAGATTCAAAGCACATGCCAAAAAAACCCTCACTGGGCAAGGTGAGGGTTTGAGAATGAGGTCAAAAATATGTTTAAAGAGATTTTTTGTAGTTGAAAGTCAACTTACCCAAGTTGCCGCAATTGCATTCATTGTTTGCCGGGTCCCAATTTTGTATTTTAATCACAGCATAGTCATTCCCGCCTCTCAGTTTAGCTATTAAGATTGTTCCCGCCAAAGGGTTCAATATTGTTGAGCTGGGGTTTCCGGCATTGAAGGCTGCTGTGGCATCTTCAACCGACCCATTGTCATAATCGAAAGAGTTATCTCTTACAAACAAAGTTTGGTTACCTGTGCCAGCTTGAAAAGATCCTGTGAAGTTATTGCCGGAAGCATCAATATTTTTCATGTCTTTAGACGTTTCCATACCCGAAGTAGCCACAGTTGTTTCATTTATTAAGTCGTAAGCACCTTCTAAAGAACCCCCAATATGGAAGAAAGCACCTTGCACTTCGATGCCAAAAGGTGTAGATACAACTCCACTAATACCTATGGCAGTTAAAGTCTTTGTGGCACTTTCGCCGTCTTTATCTCTTAACACAAAGGTGTATGTTTCAGAGACACCCGCAGCCGGCGCATCTAAAGTTAATGTAGTGCCATAGCTAGGTGCGTTAATAGTGATTGTTGTATCTGCACTTGGTCGTTGGATTTCAAGTTCGTCCAATTGTTTTCCACTTGTCGGATTTTCGGCAGCTACAACATCAACGGTGAAAGTTGTTCCTTCAATGATTTCGTTGTTTGCGTTTAATCCAGTGGAGGTTATAGTCAAAAGGGGACTAAGATTTTCTTCTCCGTCTTCTGTTGTTCCACAGCTGGAGAAGAAACCTACAACAGCAAAACTGAATAAGGTGAGTAATATGTTTAATTTTTTCATAATGGTTAAGTTTTGATAATGTTGTCAAAAATACTCAATTTTCTCTCTATTCTTTATCCATAGTGTGGAATAAACTTTAAAAAAAAATCGCTTTACGAGTCTTGTCCACAGATTGTTTCAATCTGTCCAAAAAAAAAGATTATTTTATTGTTAAATCGTTGAGAATTATTAATTTTACCGAAGACGACCACGAAAAAGTGACTTATTTAAGACTAAAATTATTAAGCTAATTTAAAATGATAAAGATGAATAAAGTGTTTACTTTCCTATTCGTTTTGTTGATTTCTGGTGTGAGTGCCCAAAATTGGGAGCTTATTGCTGAAGATGCAGATTACCGAATAGAGCAACGCCATGAGGTGTGTAAATCAACTCAGGGTTATGACTATGATTACAGAATCTTAAAATTCTCTAACCTGTCGAACGACGAAATAGAAATTGCCTTCAATTTTCAAAGATGGTATAACGGAGATTTTTGTCAAGGTTGTGGACAAGGTGACCACGACGATGTGCGAATTGTTACCCTTCCACCAAATTCATCTATTCAAGGAGATTGTGTTTCTGCTGAAGATTATTTGCGTGTATTTGATCACGCAGTGACTGTCAATGAAAAGGTTTGGAAGAGCAAGTTAACTGAGCTTGTGTTGAATAAAATTACAATAACTAAAAACTAAGGAATGATGAGAAAACTACTATTTGTTGCTGCTTCCCTTTTCTTTATGCAGGCGAATTATGCTCAATGTGTGACGGAAGCTTTTTTAGATGTAGACACTATAGATTGTGGTGATTCGGTAAATGTAACCATTAACAGTTTTGCTCGTTCGTTATTAACGGAGGTCTTTAGTCCAACAGGTCCTAGCGATCCGGGGTGGTCTCAAACCGCGGGTGCGATTTATACCAATCCATTTATTCCGAGCCCGACGAACGACACGTACTTCTGGATGGGCGCCACCAATGTACTTCCTGCATTGCTGCAATCTGACCCGTTTAATGTGCAGTTTGGTGGACAAATTTGTTTTGACTTTGTGTACGCGATTCAAGGTGGTGCAGCGCCTATTGAGGGACCTGATTTATCAGAAGAGGGCATTACTTTGCAATATTCTATAGATAATGGTTTGACATGGAACGATATTGTTTATATGCAGCCGAATGGTGAATTCTTACCAAGTAATCCGGGGCCTGGCAATCCTATGACCAATCCGCCGTTTAATGCCGCTGGCACACCTTTTACGGTATGGAACTCTGTTTGTTTTCCATTGCCTCCTGGTGCCTTAACTAGTTCGACATCATTCCAGTGGATTCAGGAGTTTAACTCAGGTGCATGCTGCGATCACTGGGGTTTAGACAACATTCAAATTTTAGCTGCTGATCCTGCTTATGGTTTATTTGATGAGGCGGGGAATTTCTTACCTTCTAATCAGTTTGCGTTAAGTCCAACCGCTGATTCAACTTACACTTTCTTGTATACTAATGGTATTGATGACAGTTGTACTACAACGGCAACAGTTACTTTGAATCCAACCGATGCAGGACCAGATATTATGGTAGCCTGTGATGGATTAGGAACAAACTTAATGGCAAGTGGTGTAGCCCCATGGTCAAGTGTTACTTGGTCTCCAGCTACAGGTCTAACAGACCCGACTGATCCAAATACTTTTGCGCTGCCTTTGGTGGATACAGATTACGAGTTAACGTCTGATTGCGGTGTTGATACAGTTACCGTGTTTGTTGAGGATTCCTATGTTATAGATATCACTCCTCCAGATACGATTTGTTTGAATGGGTCGACATTTCTAAATTTAACTACCTCTCCTTCGAGTGTTCCCATCGCTACTGTAGAATGGAGCAGTCCCGGAACATTAAATTCGCCAACAGGTAATCAAGTTTTAGCGAGTCCAACAGTAACTACCCAATATATTGCAACAGTTACTTCAGATAGTGGTTGTGTTATTCAGGATTCAGTGACTTTAGTTGTTCAAGGATTTGCTTCAGCGATTGAAGTGACACCATCTGATCCGAGTGTTTGTATCGGTTCTTCGGTTAACTTGACAGCGGATATTGTGGCTAACCCAAGTCCATATACACTTATTCAGGGAACCTACAATCCATACCCAATAGCGGGAGGTACCGCAATCACGGGTCTTTCGGATGATAACACGGTTGGTCCTTTTAACATTGGATTTACCTTCCCATTTTTTGGGAATTTCTATAATAGTTTCTGGATTTCCTCTAATGGTTTTATGACTTTCACGAATCCAACAGGATCTTTTTTAGGAAATACAAATATTCCAAACGGTGCTCAACCAAATAATATTATTGCTTGGGCTTGGGATGATATGAATTTTAATGCCGGGGGAACAGTTAATTATTATACTGGAGGAACGGCTGGTAATCAATTTTTGGTAATTAACTTTATTAATGTGCCTCATTTTGGTGGCGCTCCAGGAACTGAAGTTTCTGTTCAAGTGGTGATATATCAAAGTGGTTTAATCGAAATTAATAATATCAATGTAGTGCCAGATTCTCCATTTGGAACGATGACGCAAGGAATTGAAAATGCCAATGGTTCTCAAGGTGTTGCCGAACAAACCTTTAACAATACGAATTTTACTTCGATTGCTGAAAATTATTCTTTTGTTCCTATTTCAGGACCTGTTAATCCAGTTTACACTTGGAGTCCACCATTGTATTTAAATGATACGACAGGGCAAACAGTTACTTCTACTCCAGAGGGTGATATTGAGTATTTCGTGACCATGGTAGATGGTATTTGCTCTTCTACAACAAGTGTTTTTGTTAATGTTGATTCGCTTGTTTTCTTAGGAGATTTGGATTACTTCTTAGAATGTCCGGAAGATTCATTCCAGTTCAATGTGCAGTTTGAAACGAATATTTTTAACGACCTTTCGAATGGTCCATGTACTTTAGGTGGTTCGGGAGTTTTTACGCTTGGCCAGGTAGGTGCTGGAACTGCTTCTACGGGTGCACCGACACCGTACGAAGGGTTTTTCGAAGATGGCAGAATGCAGGTGATTTATACGGCAGCTGAGTTAAATGCTGCAGGTTTCACTGGCGGTGAGCTGGAGTCTATTGCGTTTAATGTTACTAATAAGGCAAGTTCGGCGCCATACAACAACTTTACGGTTCGAGTGCAGCCTACAACTCTTACGACTCTAACAAACTTTATTAATACTGGTTTTACTACGGTTGTTAATCCATATGCGCATACGACAACGCTTGGATGGAATTGGCACGTATTTGATAATTCATTTTGTTGGGATGGTGTAACAGATTTATTGTTTGAAGTGTGTTTTGACAATGCAGATTGGACAAGTGATGATGATGTAGAGTATACTAATTCTGCCAGTAACCAGGTGGTTTATGACTTTACCGATGGTGCTGCTGGATGTACGCTGCCGAATGCAACAGCGAGTAATCAAAAGCCGAATCTTCAGTTTAACTATGAAAATTTGGTGGGTGGATTAGCTCCTATTGTAGCTCAATGGTCACCATCTGTTGCTTTTGTAAATGACACGGTAGAAAATCCAATTTTAATCTCCGCGAACATGACTGCCCAATATCCAGTAACTATCGCTGCAGGTAACTGCGTGAATACAGATACGGTAACGGTAAGTTTTGGCGCAGGATATACCCTAACTAACGATACTGCGGTTTGTGAAGGTGAAAGTGTTCAGTTGAATGCCAATGGTGGTTCGAATCATGTTTGGTCTCCAGATAATGGTACTTTAACGTCTACCACTATTCCTGACCCAGTGGCAACGCCATCGGGTACAACGGATTATATTGTGAGTTTAGATCTAACCAATTGTAGTATTCAAGATACGGTGACTATTACGGTAAATCCATTACCTGTATCGACCATTAATGGTGGAGCTGCAGAAGAAGTTGTTTGTGATGGTTCGATAGCTAGTTTAGTGTCAACTGCGGATGCGAATTGGAATAACGAATGGACAGGTCCTGAAACTGGAACAGGAGTTAGTCTCGATCCTACTACAGAAGGTATTTATGTTTTAACTTCAACTGATGCTAATGGGTGTGTTTCATCTGCATCTATTGTCGTAGGCTTTTATGACAATCCGACTTTAAATCCAGATGTAGTTCGAAATATACTTTGCTGTGCTGGAGATGAAGTTGTGATTGACTTTGCTAGTTTGATTAGCAATAATGTTGAATTTGGTGAAGCTTATTGGGATAATAGTCCAACACCAGCTGGTGCTAACTTGACCGTTTCATCGAATGATGACGGTACCTACGATTTAAGAATCGTATCCTTGGATGGTTGTGAATCTGCCACGCAGTTGAGCTTTGAAACGAATTGTATCAACCCTGATATTGTTGATGTAGATTCGGTTATTTTTGGAACGACTGAAGTTTACTCTGTTAATGGTGATTATCCAATAACGAATGAGGTGTGGACGCCGAGTTTCAATGGAAATGAATTCTTGGCAATTACTGTTGCGAATGAATTCGAGACTGTTATTGTAAATGCAGAAGCTGAGTTTGTTCTTAATGATGGCAGTACGCACATTTGTGCAGAAATTGATTCAAGTCAGGTGTATATTTTCTTGCCGCCAAATCCAGAAATGCCTGATGCATTTACTCCGAATGGCGATAATTTGAATGATGTTTTATTTCCTGTAAATATGGATCCGGCTACAACGATATCAGCTTTCAGAGTTTTCAATCGTTGGGGCGATGTAGTGTATGAATACAACGGAGATAATGGTTGGGATGGAACATTTGAAAGTGAAAAGCAGCCAGCAGATGTTTACAATTACTACTTGGTAATTGACAAAATATCATCTGAGTTGGCATTGTCAGGATCTGTTACTCTAATTAGATAAAACTTAAAACCCAAATAAATGAAATCAAGAATTATAATAATTATAGCCTGCTTGATGCTTGTGAGTGCCAAGCTGAGTGCTCAGGACATTCATTTTTCTCAGTATTATGCCTCCCCACTCACGTTGAACCCTGCTTTGACAGGTAAATTCAACGGTTTATGGAGAGTGACAGGCATATACAGAGATCAATTTAGGAACGCGGTAAGTCAAAACCCTATGGCATATATGACGCCTTCTATGTCTGTAGATTTCTCTTTGCTAAAGAATAAATTAAAAACGGATGCTTTAGGCGTAGGAGCGGTAGTGCTTTATGATCAAGTGGGTGGATTACAAACGCTAAAAGCGGGAGTAAGTGCAGCTTATCACAAGGGATTGGACCAAGAAGGGAAATTTCATTTAGCCCTGGGTGTTCAAGGAATTTATGGAAACAGACAGCTTGATCCGAATTTTACATTTGAAGAAGAGCTTTTTGCTAATCCCACTTTCCAAGATGATCAATTTTTAGCGAATAACGCTGCCCCTGTAAACTCATTCGATATGAATGCCGGGTTATTGTTTGACGGTCAGTTTACGGATAATATGACTTTCTACGGGGGATATTCATTTATGAATATACTGCGTCATAATGATGATTTCATTGCAGACTCTAACGGAAATCCTGAATTCGAAACGCCGAACAGACACGTTGCTCATGCCGGATTTGAGTTTGCTGTAAAAAAATTCCTGATTATTCCGGGTGCTCTTTACCAGACTACTGCAAAAACGAAAGAAGTTAATTTCGGTTCCACTTTTGGATATGAGTTGATGACAAAGAAAGAAAAGCAAACAACGCTTTTCTTAGGTGCTTGGTACAGATGGGATTTAGCCTTGATTGCTAAAGCAGGTATTGATTTTGAAAATTTCCGAATAACAGGTGCTTATGATTTAGGCATCGCTGGCTTAGGACGAGATCTTAAAAATGATACAGGCGCTAGAATGCCTAATGCTTTTGAAATCGCTGTTAGCTATTTCGGCCCTTACGGGACACCTCCAGCAGCAGATACTTATTTATTCAACCCTAGATTTTAATCCCTACTTAAAAACTAAAATATGAAGATTAGAAATTTATTTATACTTGGGATAGGAGCCCTTACCATATCATCTTGTGCTATATCGAAGCAGATAAAAATGGCAGATGACTTGTTTGAAGAGGGGAGCTTTTATAACGCTGTTGATTCCTACACGGAAGTTCAACAGAAAAAGGAGAATAATTCTCGTATTAGCTTCCAGATAGCGGAAACTAACAGATATTTAAAGGACTATGTTCAGGCTGAGGAGTGGTATACAAAGACTCTAGAAAATAATGCCAAAGCTTGGCCTGAAGCTCGATTCTATAATGCTACAATGATGAAGGCTCAGGGCAATTATGATGAAGCAAGGAAAGAGTTTGATACCTTTCTTGACGAAACAATGGATGCTAAAGATAAGGATGGAAGTTTGAGTGTGATGCGCGCCAAAACGAAACTTGAAATACAAGGTTGTGAAAACGCTGAGGAATGGATGACCGAAAAATCCTATTCACAAGTAGATGTGATACCTGGCTTGAATCATGAACTTCAAGACCTTTCTCCGAAATATTTGAATAAAGATCAGGTTCTGATGGCTGCTCTGTTACCAGATTCAGCAGTTAACCTAGATGAAGCGCACGAAAATGATGACGACTATTATTCTAAGTTGTTTGTGGCTTCTAAGGATGGAGAATCATGGTCTAATGAATTGTTACCGGAAAGCATCAATGTAGCTGGTGTGCATAATGGTAATGGTGTATATTCAGCGGACGGTAACACATTGTATTATACGCAATGTTCTGAAGCTGATGCTCACCGAATGTCATGTAACATTTATCGTTCAACAAAGAATGGTGATTCTTGGAGTGACCCGGAATTTTTAAATATTAATGCAGAGGACTACTCAACTACCCATCCTGCATTGGGTAAGGATGCTGAGGGTAATGATGTCTTATACTTCGTTTCGAATAGAACGGGTAGTAAAGGCGGAATGGATATTTACTATGCTAGTTTGGATGAAAATGGCGAATTAGGAAGTGCTACCAATGCTGGAGCGATGATTAACACGAAATTCGACGAAGTAACTCCTTTCTATGATGCAAATAATGCACTTTTATATTTTAGTTCTGAAGGTCATCCTGGTTTGGGTGGACTAGATGTGTTTAAAGTGGAAACGATTGAAGGTGAATGGGGGGAAGTTGTTAATGCAGGATATCCTTTAAACTCAAGTGCGGATGATTTATACTTGGCTCTTAATGAAAGAGGTTCGATGGGTTATATGGTTTCGAATAGACCGGGTACTACATCGTCTCGTGGAGAAACATGTTGTGATGATGTGTTTAAAGTGAAGTTATTGCGAGACAAGTATTTAGTTGTTGAAGCAACCGATTCAAAAGGTAATTCTATGAGCGATGTGAATGTGTCCTTGTATGAGGTAATGGGTGAAAATGAGTTCGAATTTATTGGTGAAGGGGTTACTGGTGAAGAACTTGTTTCTTTCTTATTGGAAGAAGCTGATTACAAAGTCAATGGTAATAAAGAGGGTTACTGGCCAAGCATTGAAACCTTGAAAATGGATGAAATTACTGGATCTGAGGAAGATACCATCGTAAAGGTTTTAGTCATGCGCGCGGTAAACAGAGCTACAGTGGAGAATGTTTATTTTGCATTTGACATGAAGGATATTCGTGAAATGTATCAGGATGAAATGGATTCTGTAATTGCCTTGATGAATAAGTATGAAGAGTTAATCGTTAAAGTGGAAGGTCACACGGATTCGAAAGGTTCAGATAGCTACAACATGGCCTTATCTGAGCGCAGAGCAAAAGCTGCTAAAGAGTACATTGTAGAGCAAGGGATAGATGCTGAGAGAATCCTAACTGAAGGGTTTGGTGAATCAATGCCAATTGCTCCAAATGAGAATCCAGATGGTAGTGATAACGAAGCGGGTAGAGCTAAAAATCGTCGTGTAGAGTTTAAGTTACTTAACGACGTAAATGAAGATTTACCAATCGAAATTGATTATGAAGCACAAGATCCAGAGTCAATAGACTAAGATTCTTGGCAATATTATTGTTACAAAAGAAGGCGAGATCATTTCTCGCCTTTTTTATGCAAACTATTCACCGCTTGAAGTAGTTATTTAGTTATGAAATGGATTTATAGCATTCTAATTATTTTTTCTCTTTCATGGTCTTTTGGTCAAAGTGCATATTTTTATGACTCCAACTGGCAATACTTCTATGTTTTTAATGAGGATGCGCTGCATAAAGCTGAATTTCTCCCGATTCAGCAAGCAGATTGTGGTAGTGATTATGTAGTCTATATTCGAAATAATAATCGATTTGTCATTTTTACAAAGGGGGAAGCGTTTGATACCGAATTAACCAATCCTCGGTTTTTTGCAAAGGATAATATGCTCGCTTTCTTTGTGGATGAGCAGCTGTGGACATTATCTGATGGTCGACCCAAAATGATCGAGCCATGGGTGATGGATGATTTTGCAATAGGTGACGATATTCTCTGTTTTAGCAACAACTTTGATAAGTTTATGGTCTTCCAAGAAGACTCTTTGCATATCGTTGAATTTTGGAACGTAAATCAAGTTAAAGCAGGAGATAATCTCATAGCATATTTGGATAATAATAATCAATTCAAAGTTTTCTATTATGGAACCAAGGAGCTCATAGATGAAATTCCCCCTCAAAGTTTTAAAGTGTCAAAAAATGTAATTGCTTATGTGAGTAATTTGGGCGATTTTATGATTTGGGATAAAGGAGATATTCATGACATCCAATACCAGGCTCCTAATTGGTATGCTTGCGGTGAAGACTTTGTCGCGTATGTTGATCCAATGAATGCCTTTACTGTTTATTATAATGGGGAGACTAAAGAGCTTCTGACCTACAAACCGGAAATGGTTCAGATCAAGGATAATGTCATGATATATACGGATGATTTTGGCGCATTGTACGCTTTTTACCAAGGTGAGGTCATACGACTACTCAGTTTTAGTCCCGACAAAGTTTTGATTGATAAGGATATTGTGGTATATAGAGATAATTATGGGTACCTTAAGGGTATGCATAAAGGGCAAAAGCAAAGCTTTAGTCAAGAAATTGCGATAGATTTTGATTTGTTTAACTCTACCTTGGTTTATAAGCCAGATCGTGTAAAATGGATTGTCTTTAACGACGGCAAATATTACAAGTATCCGTAACTTAGCTCGTCGAAATTAACTATGGAAATACGAGAAGAAAAGGTACTTGAAGCTTTAGGAACGGTTTTGGATCCCGATATTGGAAAAGATTTGGTAAGCCTTAACATGATTAAGGATGTCGATATTCTTGATAATAAACTCTCATTTACTGTAGAACTTACTACACCAGCTTGTCCTTTAAAAGAAAAGATACGGCAAGATTGTGAAAATGCGGTTAAGGAAGTCTATCCCGATGCTTCATTGCATATTAATATGACTGCCAATGTGACCAGTACGCGGGATGCATCCATTAATGTCTTACCAAATGTAAAGAACATTATATGTGTTGCTTCGGGTAAGGGTGGCGTGGGGAAGTCAACGGTCTCAGTGAATTTGGCATTAGCTCTAGCCAAAAAAGGAGCTAAGGTTGGTTTGATCGATGCTGATATTCACGGCCCATCACTTCCTATGATGTTGGGAGTTGGAAAGAAAATGCCTGAGGTTAGAGATATCAAAGGGAAGCATTATATCATACCTATTGAAGCGCAAGGCGTTAAAGTATTGTCTATTGGATTCCTCGTCGATGACAGGCAGGCGGTTGTTTGGAGAGGTCCAATGGTGACTTCAGCTCTGCGTCAGTTTGTGACAGATGTGATATGGGGTAAATTGGATTATTTGGTTATCGACATGCCTCCTGGAACAGGTGATGTACATCTAACTATGGTGCAGTCGGTTCAAGTTACTGGCGCCGTTGTGGTTACTACGCCTCAAGCGGTCTCTTTGATTGATGCGAAAAAGGCTATGGGTATGTTTACTATGCCAAAAATAAACGTGCCGATTCTCGGGGTGGTGGAGAATATGAGTTACTTCTCGCCTGATGATGCCCCAGAGAAAAAATACTACATCTTTGGTAAAGATGGCGGTAGGGAGTTAGCTGATGCCTATGATGTGCCTTTTTTGGGCGAGATTCCTCTAAAGCAAAATATCCGTGAGGGCGGCGATCTTGGAAATCCTGTTTTTAATCAAGATGATCAGCCAACTGTTCAAGCTTTCGAGCAAATCGCTACTCGTGTGGCCCAAGAAATCGCTAAGAATAATGCTAAACCTAAACCCGAAATTGTGGCTGATGAGAACTAAAGAAGAAATATTGGCGAGAATTGAAATGTCCCTCGACACTATGCGACCTTATCTAAGAAATGACGGGGGAGATGTTGAGATTGTGGAGTTGACAGAAGATATGGAACTCAAACTCAGGTTGTTGGGTAATTGCGAATCATGTCCGCAAAGTATATTTACCATGAAGGCAGGTATTGAGGAGGCCGTATTGAAATCTGTACCAGAAGTGAAGGTAGTGGAGGCAATTAACCTGAGCAAACCACCTAAAATTTAAGCGATATGGATAAGGCCGGATTGATTCATGAGATATTTGAAAAGCAAAGCTTCCTTTGTGTAGGTTTGGATACAGATCTCGAAAGGATTCCTCGTTTTTTATTGGATTACGATGATCCGGTGTATGAGTTTAACAAACGAATAATAGATGCTACTCAGGCGCATTGTGTAGCCTACAAGCCTAATATTGCCTTTTATGAATCTTTGGGTAGCAAAGGTTGGGATAGCTTACGTAAAACTATTGATTATATTCCTGCTAATTTCTTTACTATCGCAGATGCAAAACGCGGCGATATAGGCAATACTTCACGGATGTACGCCAAAACTTTTTTTGAAACTTACGCTTTCGATTCGATTACAATTAATCCTTATATGGGAGCCGATTCCGTGCAACCGTTTCTCGATTTCAAAGGTAAATGGGCGATAATTCTTGCAATAACATCAAATTTAGGCAGTCAGGACTTTCAGCACATTCAAGAAAATGGCGAAAAGTTGTACCAAACTGTAGTGAGAAAATCATTTGATTGGGGTAACGATGAACATATAATGTTTGTTACAGGCGCTACCCATCCTAAAGAATTAGCAGAGATTCGAGCTTTGGCTCCAAAAAGCTTCTTTTTAGTTCCGGGTGTAGGTGCTCAGGGAGGCGATTTAGATGCTGTCGTGAAAAGTGGTCGAAACAAGGATATTGGATTATTAGTTAATTCCGCTCGCTCTATTATTTACGCATCGGATAAAGAAGATTTTGCTGAGGCTGCGCAAGCTGAAGCCGCTCGATTGCATGAGCAGATGAGGGCATATTTTTAGTGGTTGATTTACTGATGCGATGTATTCCCAATATATTGCATCATGTTTTTTACTTCAGTTTCCGAAGATTTTGTTCAGTTTGTATGGAAGTATACTTTGTACGAATCTATAGGTCTTTACACTAGTTGTGGCCAACAAGTACAGGTCATTTCTCCGGGTGAACAAAATACCATCGGAGGACCTGATTTTTTTCAAGCTAAAATTCAACTCGATGACACTTTATGGATAGGTAATGTAGAAATACACATTTCTAATAGGGAATGGTATCAACACAAGCACCACCTAGATGAAGCCTATAATAATGTAATTCTTCATGTGGTATTGGAGGGACAAGCGGAGCCTGTTATATTAGCCAATCAACGCCAAGTGCCAAGTCTTTTGATTGGCCAGCTCATTTTCAAAGAAACCTTGCAAAGTTATAACAGCTTACAGCAAAATGTTAAGCGCTTCATTCCTTGTCAAGATCTTATTGCACCGAAAGAAGCGTTCCTGTTTCATCATCTTTATATAAACTTAGCAATTGAACGTCTTGAACGGAAAATTAAAGAGATAGAAACGGATATGCATTGGACACAGGGTGATCTGGACATGTCGTTTTTAATACTTCTATTTCGGCACTTTGGTAGTCCGGTAAACAAACAGCCATTCGAACAACTTGCTCGATCTTTAGAATATAAGTATATTGAGAAGCAAAGAACTAGTTTAAAACAGCTTGAATCATTCTTGTTTGGTATGGCCAACTTACTGCACAATCAAGGTGAGTATGCTAAACAGTTAAATGATGAATTTTCGTATACAAAAAATCTTTATGGTTTGGAGGTTTTTGCTCAAACCAGCGCCTGGAAGTTTTCCGGGATTCGGCCGGTAAGTTTTCCAACTTTACGACTCGCTCAGTTGGCTGCATTACTTTATAAAAATCCACGTCCTCTAAGCTTTATTCTTCAAGCACAAGATGTAGCTGAACTCAGAGCTACATTTGTATCCGAACCATCAAAGTACTGGGAAACTCACTATGCATTTGGCAGAGAATGGAAAGAAAAATCTGTAGGCCTTTCAGCAGTCTTTATTGATAAATTAATAGTTAATGTGGTTGTGCCGTTTATCTTCTTTTATGGTCAGCATACGGGACAGGATGATTTTAAAGAGCGAGCTTTTCAATTTTTAGAGGAGATAAAAGCTGAGGATAACGCACTTATCAAAAAATATAGGAAATATGATTTTCAGGCCAAATCTGCATTGGATAGTCAAGCATTAATTCAGCTATATACCAACTATTGTGCGCAGAAAAGATGTTTATCTTGTAAATGGGGATATCAATTATTAAAAAGGAATCTTTTGAGGAAGTAATCCAATGGAAACACTCATTTATCTTTGAATAAAAAACTGTAATTTTACAAGTATGAGTAGGGTTCGTTCTCGATTTGATAATACTGTATATGGGGTTTGTGCCTACATTGGTCGTAAGTTGAATATGCCAAGTAAAAATATTCGTTTGTTTTTTGTTTATGCGAGTTTTTTCACCCTAGGGTCGCCAATTATTATATATCTAATTGTTGCATTTTGGATGAAACTAAAAAGTATGATTAATGGGAAGCGCAATCCAGTCTGGGATCTATAAGATTTTTTTATTTTTCTTCTCTCTTTCTTCCGGTTTTTGTTTGCTAGCCCAAGATTATTATGTTGATCGCCAGGGAGATACACATTATGTAAGCATTGCTGATTGGCATATCGATTATTTCTTGTGTAATGATGAAAACGAGCAATATTTTATTTCTGTGAGTCAAGTTTTGAGCGTTTATCGAAGTCAGGCTGAGTTGGTTTATAAGCCATATTCTATTCAAGTTGGTGATGGTGAGTACGCCGATTTTTTTATGCCTGAGATAGCGAGTTTCAAAGCGTTACAGACGGATTTCTTTAGAGATGAAATTTACAATATGTGGAGTTCAGGACAATATTTGCTTTTTGAAGTTTATAATGCACAAAATCTTTTGAATGTAAACCTTGAAGAGCTTCAACAAAAAGAGGGATGGACGCAAATTGTAGATTTTGAGGAACTGCTAAAATCAGGAAGTAATGAGTTATCTTCTCAGGAACTTCCCGCTGGTTTGCTTATTATTTATCATGATGAAGTTGGATTTAATTCAGTTGTTCCAGGAGATATGGAAGAAGATTATTTCAAGCTATTAATCAGCAAATACTCATTCAACAGAGAGTTGAATGATAGTCTTTTTAGTGGAGACCTGAAAGTAAAGCAGAAGAATTTTCTAGATTTTTTTGATGAACGAATATCGCCACTTACTGCGGTTCAGTGGGACGATACGGATTTGGCTGAATACTATATTAATAGCCTAAAAGAATATGGTGCACTGGTCGTTTTGTTAAACCTCGATATGCGTAAAATTGAATTGTACCGAGACGCAGGTAATGCGAGTTTAGCGGATAAATTGGAGGAAGAATTAAACTTGGAGAATCAGAGTTATGCGGCCGTGTTTAGGGATGCGGCTATTTTTGACTTTTGTCCTGTTTATATTACCGATGCGAAAAATATGTCTGCCATCTTAGATGGTCAACGCGAAAATATTTTTCTTAACACCGATTTATCAATCGATTCGAATATAGCAATGAATGAAGATTTTTGTTTGTTTGTGCGCAAAGGTCAGGTTTATGAGACTCAAGCAGTTAATCAAGCAACTTGGAAAAGGCAAAAAATTACTTCAAATCCCGTTGTTCAGGATGCTTTTGTAATTTATGACGCGAGTAACGTACAAATCATGCCTCCATTTCCTTTCTATGAGCGCATCTCTACAGCGAGGTATAGCCAGGTTGAGTATCATACAGGATCGGATAACTTATCCGATGTTTCTTCAGCTATCAAGTTTCTAAAGAAAAAATACGGTTTATTGGATTTGGAAAGAAATACTGTGGAGGTAGCTTCTAGTATGAATCGAAATTTACATGGTTTTCACAAGAAGGTGGTACACCGATATCGCAAGTTTCAAAAACAGTTGACCTGGAATAACTCATTTATTTATAATGGTGAATGGATTGAATCTCCCACTATTTTTAAGAAGAGTAATTAATTCATGGGGAGAAAGTATAGTATAGAGAATTTGGGCCGTATGGCTTATAAAGATGTATGGAGCTATCAGCAGAAATTGTTCAAGCAGGCGCTGGAATGGAAGAAAGACAATCGCCTTGTTGAAAATAAATTGATTTTAGTGGAGCATGATCCAGTATTTACGCTGGGTAAAAGTGCGGATACGAATAACATTCTTTTCAATGAGGCCTTGCTTGGGGCTCCTGTTTTTAGAATTGAGCGGGGTGGGGATGTTACATTCCATGGGCTAGGTCAATTGGTTTTATACCCTATTTTTGATTTAGAACAATTTGATTTAAGCTTGCGTGAGTATGTATTTAATATGGAAGAAGTAGTGATTCGAACAATCAAACACTATGGCCTTAGTGGTATGCGAGCAGCAGGGGCCTCGGGTGTTTGGTTGGATGTTGGACTGCCAACTGAACGTAAAATTGCTGCATTGGGGGTTAAAGCCAGCAGACATGTAACTATGCATGGTATGGCGTTTAATATTAATACGGATCTCAGTTGGTTTTCGAAAATTAATCCATGTGGATTTCAAGATAAAGGTGTTACAAGTTTAGCTGCTGAATTGGGTGAGCCTCAAGATTTTAGAGAGATTCAAGAGCTGGTAGAAAAAGAATTTTTAGCCATTTTTTCATGAGTCATTGATATGTCACATGAATTGAATAAAGCTAGATTATTTTGATAATTTTGAGGCAAGATTAAGTTCGTTATGGCGGAAAATAAAGCAAACACCTATCAATCTCCAACGATTAAGTATTTCAAGTCCCGTAAGGACTTTGATATAGCTGTTGGTGAAGATTTTATTCAAGCAGTAAATTCGGCATCATCTTCGGTAGAGCGCTTTTTAGTTGGTTTATCTCATGGCCAATCGCCTTCAGGGGCTTATCAATATATTTTGGATAATTATCAGCGTTTAAAACGGCCAGATATTATTCGTTATACTTTTGTGAATACCCCGCTGAAGAGACAAAGAAACTTGAAGGGTGTGATGGATGCTAAAGCATTTTTAACTGCCCTGGCGGAGCAAAATTTACTTGATAAAGAAAACATATTAGGTAGTCAATTACATATTCCCGATATGCATGAGTATGCTAGTGCCTTTAACCAACGATTAGCTGCATATTTAAAAAAGTATGCAAAAGACGCGTTGGATTATGTTTTTGTTGCAACCAATCCAGACGGACACGTAGCAGGAATATCCAGAAAATCTGATATTTTTCAGTCGAGTAATATGGCTGAGGTTGTGGAGGATAGAGGAGATTTAGAGGTAACGATAACTCCAATTTTTTTATCTAAGACAAAACGTGTAGCATTTTTAGCTACGAAAGCAGATAAAAGGCGAGCCTTGGTTTGGTTATTAGATCATACGGGTTCCCCCCAAGAGTGTCCTAGTTTTTTGCGACACATGGAAGATGTTGCGAATCGACTGATTGTATTTATCGATGATGAAGCGCTCAACTGGCCACAAATAATCATTGAGAGAAAAGGTAGGGTTGGTGTAAGCAAGATTAAGATTGATCTGCCAAAGCCATACAATGAGAACGCGAAAAGGAAACTTCCCGTTATTTTAATGATTCACGGATTTTTGGGGCTCAACTCTTTTGATGGTTTGCTCACCAATCTTTCTACGCACAAATATATTCCGGCAGCCATGCATTATGGTTCAGTTCCAGAAAAGCTCGAAATTGAGCGCTATTCTAAGCATATTGTAAACAATATTGACGCTGTAGTACAGTATTTTGGAGATCGGGGTCATGATGTATACATATTAGACCACTCCATGGGTAATATCTACTTTATGATGATGGATCGGGAATATAATCGCTTGAAAGGAATACAGAAGTATTTGAAAGGGCGAATAGGGGCTAATCCATTCTTTGGAAGTGAAGCTAAGCATTCGGTGATTGGATTCTTGGATAATGTAATATTGCCTTCCCTTTCAATCACAAAGAATCCAATTGAAAAATCGCTTTTTAAGGGCTTCCGTGCCGTGGTACCTTTGGATTCGAAAAGTGGAGTTAGACGCAGAGGTATAGCTATGACTGACATGTTGATTCGGAAAGATTCGGCAATGCGAGATAGGGTATGGAAAGCCATGAAGAGGCAAATTGTGTATTTGATGACCAACATGGATTCTCTTCCTCACTTAAATAGGGTGCCTATTGAGCGGGCATTGAATAGATTGCCTGCCAAAGTTTTCGTTATTCAGATATATTCTGCTTTGTTAGAATCCAAGGATTTTGATGACAAAGAGGGTTATCCGAATATGGAAAAACATAAGTTGCCCATCCTGATGATTAAAAGTGAACGAGATTGTATAGCGAAGTTCGTTCCTCGATTTCATACTGGAACCAATGTGGAAATATTGGATGTAACCAATCCTGATGAAAACGATTTATTTAAAGAGCACCTTTATCATATGGTGTTTCAAAAGGAGACTCTAGAACTGATTGAAAACTTTATTGATAGGGTGCAGAAAAATCAGTTAATGGATGAATTGGTAGAGAACGATTAATTAAATCGTTTCACCGTTAAACCTACTTAGTTTACCTCTGTATAGACCTCCAACAAAGTAAAAAGCCGTCTCAACGTAAGGTCAAGACGGCTTTGTTTATGATTAAAGAATTAGTTTATTCTTCGTTGTTAGTTGAAGTACTCAAATCGAAACCTGCTTCCGCTAGTTTAACCGAGTCCTCTTTGCTTAGCATAGCTAAATCTCCTTCAACAACCTTAAGACTAGCAATACCGTTTTCTACAGTTTCTTCTACACGAATAGTGCTGCCATCTGTACCTATTAACTCAATAACAGTGGTTTCAATTTCCATGGTCACATCTTCTGTAGGAGCATTCACTTCAACAACTTCTTCAATGACAACTTCCTCCTTGTGTGCATCTGCAGCTTGAGAATCCATTCCTAATATTGGGGCTAGAACCAATCCGATTAAGCAAGTTAACTTAATTAAGATATTCATTGAAGGCCCAGATGTATCTTTAAAAGGATCACCAACCGTATCTCCGGTTACAGCCGCTTTGTGTGCGTCAGAACCTTTGTAAGTCATTTCACCATTGATTTCTACACCAGCTTCAAAAGATTTTTTAGCGTTATCCCAAGCACCACCCGCATTATTTTGGAAGATTGCCCATAAAACACCGCTTACGGTAACACCAGCCATATATCCACCTAACATTTCAGCAATAGCTAAATTGTCCATGCCGAAAATCATCGGAACAAATACAATCAATAAGGGGAATCCAATAGTCAATAATCCAGGAGCCATCATTTCCTTTAAGGAAGCTTGTGTTGAAATCTCCACACATTTGTCGTATTGTGGTTTACCTGTTCCTTCCATAATACCTGGAATTTCTTTAAACTGACGACGTACTTCTTGTACCATTTCCATAGCCGCTTTTCCAACGGCATTCATAGCCAAGGCAGAGAAAACAACTGGAACCATACCACCTACGAATAACATAGCTAGAACTGGCGCTTTAAAAATATTGATACCATCGATACCTGTAAACGTCACATAAGCAGCAAATAAAGCTAAAGACGTCAATGCAGCAGATGCAATAGCGAAACCTTTACCTGTAGCCGCCGTTGTATTTCCCACTGAATCTAAAATATCTGTACGCTCTCTCACGATAGGTTCCTGTTCACTCATTTCGGCAATACCTCCTGCGTTATCCGCAATAGGGCCGAAGGCATCGATTGCTAACTGCATTGCCGTAGTTGCCATCATGGCGGAAGCGGCTAGTGCAACTCCATAAAACCCAGCTAGACCGTAAGAAGCCCAGATAGCACCAGCAAATAGTAAGATAGTAGGGAACGTAGAAATCATACCAGTAGCCAGACCAGCAATAATGTTTGTGCCTGCTCCAGTACTTGACTGCTGTACAATTTTCAAGATAGGCTTCTTGCCTAAACCTGTGTAGTACTCAGTAACCGATGAAATAACACCACCTACAAATAAACCAATTAAGGTTGCATAAAATACGCGCATCGCAGTGATGTCTTTTGTTCCTTCGCCAAAGAATTCCATTTGCATGGTTTCAGGTAACATGTATTTAACTAGAGCAAAGCATGAAACAGCAACTAAACCGATTGAAACCCAGTTGCCTACATTTAGCGCACCCATCACTTGTGCCTCTTTCGCATCGTTGTCTTTAATTTTAACGAGCATCGTACCAATGGCAGAAATAATGATACCTGCACCAGCGATGGCTATAGGCAATAATATTGGACCTATGCCACCGAAAGCATCCTGGATACTACCACCCATATCTTCGATTACATAATTTCCTAGCACCATAGCGGCTAAAACCGTAGCAACATAAGAACCGAATAAATCCGCACCCATTCCAGCCACGTCACCTACGTTATCACCTACGTTATCTGCAATAGTAGCCGGGTTACGCGGATCATCTTCAGGGATACCCGCTTCAACTTTACCCACTAAGTCAGCGCCAACATCGGCAGCTTTCGTGTAAATACCACCACCAACTCTTGCAAATAGGGCGATAGACTCAGCACCTAGTGAAAATCCTGCTAAGGTTTCGAGAACAATAGTCATGTCGTGACCATTGGTCCAAACGCCACCCATAAAAATCTGATAAAAAATAATAAAGAATGCAGTTAAACCAAGCACCGCTAATCCAGCAACGCCTAATCCCATTACCGTACCCCCGCCAAAAGAAATCTTAAGCGCTTCTGGTAAACTGGTTTTGGCAGCCTGGGTAGTTCTAACATTCGTTTTGGTGGCGATTTTCATACCGATACGTCCAGCAAATGCAGAAAAAACAGCACCTATAACGAAGGAAACTACAATGAGTATGCTTGTAGTAGGAACAATAAAAGAAATTCCTGCTAATGCAATACTTACTACTACTACAAAAATAGCGAGCAGCTTATATTCTGCTGTTAAGAAGGCTAAAGCCCCTTCGTAGATGTAATCTGAAATCTCTTTCATTTTACCATCTCCAGCGTTTTGTTTCATTACCCACGATTGCTTGTACAACATGTAAGCAAGACCGATAAGAGCTGCCACAATTGGCATGTAAATCATAAATTGTCCCATCTTAATTTTTTTTGTTAACTGATTTGACTTTTGTATTTAAATATTGAGCGTGCAAATGTACGACTAATTGCAATAAAAAAAAAGCGCTAAATGCTACTTACGCCTCTTAAAAGATCTTATCCTAATTTAGTCGATTAAGGTTCTAAATGACGATTTCTTGACTAGTATCATTAAGGCTTATGCTATCTAGTTTTTGATTCAAACTTTCGATAAAATTTAAGTAGCTGGGTAGTTCCTCTTCTTCTAATGGTGCAGCCTTCGGAATGTTTTCTTTATACGGATCTACTTGCTTCCCATCCTTCCAGAATCTATAGCACACGTGTGGTCCGGTTGCTAGGCCTGTACTTCCTACATAACCTATTACCTGACCTTGTTCTACGGCAACACCCGGTTTAATTCCGCTAGCGATTTTCGACATGTGCAAATATTGCGTAGAGTAGGTGTTGTTGTGTTTGATTTTTACATAGTTTCCATTGTATTTAGCATAGGTTGCATGGGTCACAACTCCATTCGCCGTGCTATAAATCGGTGTTCCCGTAGGAGCGGCATAATCTGTTCCTAAATGGGCTTTCTTTTGCCCAGTTACAGGATGGTAGCGATTCATGGTGTATGGACTGGATATACGACTGTAAGCAACGGGCGCTCGTAGGAAGAACTCTTTAAGCGTATGTCCTTCTTCATCGAAATACTCTAATTGTTGGCTACTCTCTCTAAAGTAGGCAAAAGCCTTATTGTCAATACCGAAGTGATTAAAGTTTGACGCTTCAACCTCAAAGGATCCAATAGATTTGCCTTCTACAAATTCTTCGTAATAAACCGCTTTAAAGAAGTCATTTTCTTGAATTCTGTAAAAATCTATCGTCCACCGGTATACATCAGCCAATTCAACCGCTAGCAAGGGGTTTGCACCAATTTCTATTAAGGTTTGATATAGGGATCCTTTGATAACAGCTGCGGAAATGATTTTCTTTTTGACAATTGGCTTGCTCTTCAACTCTGTGGCAATTTTTTCTTGAGAAAAATCAAATACCACATAGTCGACTACATTTTTTTCATAAATGAATTTTTTCGGGATGAAATGGCCTTTCTCATGAGCTAACACAAAGGCATATTTATTCCCTGACTTGAACTGTCTTACATTAAAGATATCCTCTGGCATGGTACCAACTTCATAAGCCACTTCTAAACCCAGATTATACTTTGAAAACACATTAGACAAAAATTCATTTGGTTGAATAGCATCCATTATCAAAATAGAATTATTCGGAATCTCACCGTAAGAGGTATTGACGAATCCTTCTTTGTTATAATTACTGCGTTTTAAGGAAACTTCTTTGCCGAATGGTAGCGTAAAAGAGATCGCGAGTATAGCTCCAGACAATATTAGGATGAAAAGGTTTCTATTCATGTTTTAAAGATAAGTTGAACATCTCAAAAAGGAAATACTTAAATGCACATTATTCGTTAGCTCGTGTCCAGTTTTCTGTTCTTCCGAGTGCCGGAAATCCAATGTATCCACGAACATCTAATTTGTCCTTGTCGACAAGGGTCATCTTACATTTGTATGTTTTACCGTTTTCTGGGTCGTAGATACTGCCTCCACTGTATTTGCCCTCGCTATCATACTCAAAGTTTTTAAGTATCTGTAGACCTATAATTGGCGCACTTCTTTTTAATTGTTCTTGATTATTTTCATCAAGTTTGGCCTTACCCGTTTTTGCGTCTAAGGGTTCTTTTAGCCAAACAATCTTACCAAAGAAATTATCTCCCCGCTGCATAATTTCAATCTTTCCCGACTTCGTCGTGTTAAACCATGTACCTAAAATTTCGCCTTGTGCATGTACTCTTAGGGTGAAAATTGAAAAGAGAAGTATGGCGAAAAACTTATGCATTGTTTGAAGATTTAGTTAAGCGCAAATGTAGAATTTCTATTTAAAAGATTGGGGTACTTTGTTTCATTAGTTACAATGGATCGAAACGCTGAAAGTTCAATATTTGTTGCACCTAAACTAGCCAAATGACGGGTGTAAACTTGACAATCGATCAACTTGAAAGGAATATGTTCTATTAGTTTGATTAAGGCAATTTTGGAGGTATTGCTCTCTTTGTGAAACATGCTTTCGCCATAAAATATCTTGCCCAAATTAACACCATACAAGCCCCCGATTAAATTTTCCCCATGCCATACCTCTACTGAGTGTGCGAAACCCATTGTATGAAGTTTTAGGTAAGCATCTTTCATCTCACGGGTAATCCAAGTGTCAAACTCACCTTTTCGGTTAATTTGCTGGCACGTGCTTATGGTTTGCTCAAAATCGCGATTCAAACAAACTTCATAAGGATGATTTCTTAGTACTGTTTGCATACTCTTTGAAATTTTCAGATTCTTCGGGTCAAGAACAAAGCGAGGGTCGGGAGCATGCCATACAATGGGTTCATCTGCCGAATACCAGGGGAAAATCCCATGTTCATAGGCTAACAGTAATCGTTCTGGCCGGAGATCTCCTCCGATAGCGAGTATTCCATCCTCCGCCAAACTTGGATCAGGAAAAATTAAGTCTTCTGTTAGCGAAAAAATAGGCATTAACTTACTCCAATTTTTTTCATTTCCTTCCAAAAATTAGGGAAGGATTTGTTCACAACATCGAGGTTTTCAATGGTCAGTTGGTCATAGCAAATAGTAAGCGGTGTGAAGGCCATTGCCATGCGGTGGTCGTTGTAGGTGTTTATATTTAGATCAATCGGATGCTTCTCTACCTTTCTTTGGAGAAGAAAGCGATTTGGCTCTTTTTCCTCCAAACTCCAATTCAATTTCCTGAGCTCATTTTGCATGGCGCTTATTCGGTCAGTTTCCTTATTTCTGAGCGTATGTAGTCCGCTAAATTCGCCCGCTACACCTAGGCCTACACATGTGCAAATTGCGGTTTGTGCTAAATCGGGGCAATCGCTAAAATCATAACGAAGGTAGTGGGTAACTTGCCCTGTCTTTTCCAAAAGTACATCTTCACCTTGCTTGGTGCTTCGGATGCCTAAGCGAAAGTAGATATCGGCACATATTTCGTCGCCCTGCCAAGAGTTAACGCTTAAATTTTTAAGTAAAAGGCTTCCCTCATCTAACAAACTTAAGGCACTATAAAAGTATGAAGCAGATGACCAGTCACGTTCGATAGTTAATGGTGTCGGTAAGAAGCGCTGCTCAGGTATATGGATACTATTGGAGGAAAAATTCACTGCTATACCAAAATGCGCCAGTACGGATTGGGTCATCAAAATATAAGGCTTACTTACGAGTTCTCCTTGAAGTTGAATCGTTAATCCACCGGGCAGTTTGGGTGCAATCAGCATGAGGGCCGATACAAATTGACTACTTACCGATGCGTCTATTGCAAGTTCACCTCCTTTTGTGTGCCGACCATTAATCTCGACTGGTAAAAAACCATTTTGATCCAAGTAGTTTATTGAAGCACCTAGTTTCTCCAAGGCGTTTAGCAAATCTTGCATCGGTCTCTGACGCATTCGTTCTTCGCCATCAACTCGAAAAGTTCTTTCTTTAGTGGAAAGAAATGCACACAGAAATCGAGCTGCAGTTCCCGCCATACCCACATTTTTATCCGCAGAATCATGGGATAGCAAATCTTGAAGAATAAGCGTATCCTTAGCTTGCGATAAGTTTTTCAACTCAATGGTTTGGTCTGTCAAGGCCTGTACAATAAGCGCACGGTTGCTTATGCTTTTCGAAGCCGGAAGCTGAATACTTACTTCCTCTAATTTTTGTTCTGTGAATATTTTTGTTTGCATCCCATTATCCTGCTAGTTACGAAGATACGAAGCGGTGATTTCATTTATTAATGAATTAGTGTCAACTTTGTTGTAAGAATCATTTTTAGTAAAATGCCTTTTGATATTGTTTTAATTGAACCTGAAATTCCAAATAATACTGGGAATATCGGCCGTTTGTGTTTAGCAGTGGGAGCGAAGCTTCATTTAGTTAAACCGTTTGGATTTGAGCTGACGGACAAGCGATTAAAACGAGCAGGATTAGATTACTGGCCGCATTTGGATGTGCAGATTTATGAGAGTCAAGAGAAATTCTTCGAAATCAATCAAGGAAGAAAGATGTTTTTTCTTTCCAGTCATGGTAAACAGGAGTTTTGGGATATTCCATTTGAGGAAGATGTTATGCTCATATTTGGTAAAGAATCTGTCGGTTTGGATAAGGACTTGTTAAAACGAAACAGTGACCTTAGTTTCCGAATTCCACTTGCTTCAGAAAAGGTAAGGAGTATGAATTTGGCCAATGCTGTTGCGGTTGTTGCCTTTGAAGGAGCGCGACAGCTTAGAAGCTAGAGTATTTGTAAAATATCCTTGAGAGTTAACTTGATGTTGTTTTCGACTTTACCCCCTTGATTGAGAAGGGAGAAACTTAGTTGATTACTTTCATTTTTTTTGTCATTACTGGCCCATTCAATCCACTCTTTTAGATCTTGTTCGGAGTACTTTGTTTCTCCGAAAAACTCAGCTAGTTTGTCTATATAACCGTCAGCTTCCTTTTTATCTAAACCTCCGTAAAGCGTTGATAATTTTAACTCAACCATCATTCCTTTCCCTACTGCTTCTCCATGAAGTAGGTCTTCATCCTTACTAAGCGCAGTGCTTTCAATAGCGTGACCGATAGTGTGGCCAAAGTTTAAATTCTGTCTCAAATTTCTATCAAAGGGATCGGCCTCAACAAAGTACTTTTTTATCATTACAGATTCTTTGATTTGATCTAAATCCGGAATTCCCTCCAATTGAATATGCTGAAAATGTTGCAGATTATATATCAAGCCGTGTTTGAGCATTTCAGCCTTTCCACTCTGGATGTGGCGCGTTGGAAGAGTCTGCAAAAATATTGGATCTATAATGGTGGCGATAGGATTGACGAATAAGCCAATCATATTTTTTTGATTCATAAAATCAACACCTGCCTTACCTCCGATACTGGCATCCACCATAGCCAAAAGGGTAGTCGGTATATTGATAAAGAAGATTCCCCGCTTAAAACTTGCGGCACAAAATGCTCCCATATCGCCAATAACTCCGCCACCTAAATTGATGAGCAGTGCTTTACGCGTCGCTTTTTTATCTAAAAGATTCGCCCAAATAGCTTGACACGTTTCAATATTTTTGTGTGCTTCACCGCTTGGAATCTTTATGATATGGAATTCGCGTAAATCGAGATGCGGTAAGCAATGTCTTTGTGTATTTTCATCAACAAGCAAGAAAATTTGCTCGCAATCCAAATTGACGATTACATCATGAAGGTACTTATTTACATCTCCCCAATATATTGTTGACTTATTCATTGCTTATCCCTGCTCTCATTAAATTATCCCTGCTTTTCTAAAGACCAGGCAAGGGGTTTGTCGTCGAACCATAGCTTGACTTTCGACCATATCTGTTTAAAAAAATCAGATTCTCGGTACCGAGCCAATGCTTCCTCATTTTCCCAATAACTGTAAGTGAAAAAGATATTGTTTTGGTTTTTATCTCGAAGCAATTCTAAGTGACTGCATCCCTCGAATCCAGCGATAAAGGATTTCTGTTTTTCAAAGGTTTCCAAAAAGGATGGAATGGCTTCTTGCTGAAAAGTCATTTTTACTATTCGAATTATCATACACTTACAAATCTTCTAATTTGAGTTGGGCAATTTTCGCGTAAAACTCTTTGGATTTGTCGTTCAATGCGCTTAAATTGAATTTTAATCCAGTTATTATTTCTAGAATAGCATTTGCCTTTGCCTCGGTTTGAAAATATTTATTGATAACCACAACATTCTTATCCTCCAGAATACAATAGCCGGAATTAAAGTTGCCTTTTTCATAGCGAACGATGTATCCAGCATCTTCCAGAAAACTTTCCGCTTTTTTAAGCGTTGATGAATTAAGTTTCATAAGTTGTATTTTCGACTTGCGACGACTTACACGTAAAATTAAGGCTTATAAAAAACTTAAGTGTCTTTTTTGACTTACTTTTGAAATTAAATATAGGTAAAATGAAGAAAAGTATTCTTTGGTGTTTATTGATGTTGCCGGTATTTCTAATAGCCCAAGTAGATGGGCGAGATAAACCTAATTTGTTTGTGGGATATATTGCTGCGGGTATGAATGCCACTCAAATTGCTGGCGATTTAATGGCGGGGTATCGAAAAGTTGGAGCAAATGCGGGTGTTGGCGCTCATATCATGTATACTCCAGTATTTTCGAATAGTATTGAATTGAGCTATTCTATGAAAGGAAGTCAGGCTAATTTTAAAAACAACGACCCGCTCAATTTTAGAAAATTTAGTTTTGACTATGTGGAGATACCCGTGTTGTTTAATTATCACGAAGGTGATATAGCTATCTTTCACGGTGGGGTAAGTTTTGGACGATTGATTCGATACAATATTGATCAGGCTGCTGGTTTGACGCTACCCAATGAACCAAAAAAATGGGATTTTGCAGCAACAGTCGGCGCTACTTTTCTGATTAAGGAAATGTTTGGAATCAATATTAAGGCAAATTTTTCGATGAATAGTTTATGGGATTTAGCTGTTGCGAGTTCGCGTGCTCGAAGAGGAGGTTGGTATCACAATGCCTTGTCCTTCCGAGTGATGTATTTTTTTAACAGCAAGCCGAGATCATGAAGATCGGCTTCCCTGCACAGGCAGATGACAGCTTATATTACACCCGTTATTTAAAATTGGCTGGTGGGGAAGATTTACTTCTTGAATTGGGAAATATTTCCCGCCTTACCTTAAGTGTAATCAACAAGCTCACCGATCAAGATTTAAGCTTCCAGTACGCAGCAGGGAAGTGGAGTATAGGCATCCTCTTAAAACATATCTGTGATGCGGAGAGAGTGTATGCTTATCGAGCCTTGCGAATGCTTCGCGGAGATGCTACAGATTTACCCGGATTTGATGAGGATGTGTTTGCATCTCGAAGTACAAGTTATCCTAAGATAGCAGTATTCACCAAAGAATATCAAGCTATTCGTGCCGCTTCAATTCAATTGTTTTTGAATAGCGATTTAACTTACCTTGATTTCGAAGGAAAAGCTAACGGCTTAATCTTCACACCCCGGATATTGGGTTGGCTGATGGTAGGGCATAACCGTCATCACTTGGAAATTTTGAAGGAACGCTATCTGCCAGTCCTCAAATAACTCGCCTAATATATTTTATGTTAACTCTAATACAGTAACTTCTGGAAGAATGCCTACTCTTCCTGGATAGCCTAAATTACCAAAACCGCGATTGACATAAATGTACTGTTCTCCTTTTTGGTACAGACCCGCCCATTGTTCGTAAATGTATTGTGAGGGACTCCATTTTAACCACTTGGTTTCAATGCCAAATTGAAAGCCATGCGTATGTCCAGAAAGAGTAAGATCTATATCCTTGAAGTCTTGATTTATCTGAACGTCCCAGTGACTAGGGTCGTGCGACATAAGAATTTTACAACTGTTAGGGTCAAGTCCTTGATGCGCTTTAGCTAAATCCCCATTACTGGCAAACCGACCATGAGCACTGTAATTTTCAACGCCGAGCAAATCGATGTACTGATCGTCGATTTGAATACGCCGATTTTCGTTGCGTAATAAATCCCAGCCCATTTCTTCATGGACTTGGAGAAACGCGGCGAAATTAGCTGACTTTTCCGGCGTGTCTTGCTTACCAAAGGCGTAATCTCCATAATCATGATTGCCTAAAACTGAATATACCCCATGCTTAGCTTTGAGCTTACCAAAAAGTGCTTTATAGGGCTCCATTTCTTCAGCTAAGTCGTTTACGAGATCGCCGGTAAATAAAATTAAATCCGGTTTTAAATCATTGATTTGATCAATAACTCGCTCTATGGGGCGTGTTTGATTAAAACTTCCCGCATGGATATCAGACAATTGCACAATTTTAAAGCCCTTGAATTTGGAGGGTAGTTTACTAAGCGATATTTTATGTTTATGAAACTGATAATTATAGGCATTTCGAACTACACCGTAGGTTAAAACAACCAGCGGCATAAAGGCGGAGAATAGCGAAAGTTGGCTGATAAACTTCCTTCGGCTTTCTATGCTTACATGCTTATTTCCAGGCTTAACTTTTTCAAAAACCAGTTTCGCTACCCGATAAATATCCTCACCCAATAGCCAAAATATGGCAAATAACTTCATCACTAATCCAAAGAAGAAAATAGCTGCGGTAAGTTTTCTTAGCGCGCTTGGAATGTTTTCCATTCCAAACATGGCGGTTGACAAAATGGAAATTAAAATGTAAAAGGTAACAGACCAATAAAGTACACCAATAATTCTACCCGCGGTTGTTTGAAAAGGGTAGATGGCACGGATAGCTTGATAGGCATAACTATCTAAACCCACTACAAATGCTGCAACGATGAAAAAAAAGATGAGTTCTCTCATTACTTGGTTTTATTTCGAATAGCTTTCAGGAAAAGAAAAGGCCATTTAGTTCGGCAGAGCGAAAGCTAAATGGCCTTAAGCTTTTAATATCTCAAAGTTTAGTGCTTAGACAAGTAATCAGCAACACCTTCAGATGAAGCTGTCATTGCATCGTCACCTTCACTCCAATTAGCAGGACAAACCTCGCCGTATTTTTGGTTGTGCGCTAAGGCATCAATTACGCGTATAGCTTCACCTACATTTCGACCGAGTGGCAAGTCATTAATCAACTCATGTCTTACTACACCTTCTTCATCAATTAGGAATAAGCCACGGTAAGCAACAGGAGCGCCTTCGAAACCCCAATTTCCATCTTCATCCCAAGTGTATTCACCAGCCAAAACACCATAATTCATTGAAATTGTTTTGTCAAAATCTGCAACGATCGGGTATTCAACACCTTGAATTCCTCCATTGTCTTTTGGTGTATTCAACCAAGCCCAGTGAGAGAAATGAGAATCTACAGAGCATCCAACTACCGCTACATCTCTTTTTTCAAATTCAGCTAACTTCTCTTGAAAAGCCAACAATTCAGTTGGGCAAACAAAAGTGAAATCCATTGGGTAGAAAAAGAATACAACTTTTTTCTTTCCCACGTATTGCTCTAATGAAAATTCTTCTTGAAAATCACCCCCATTTACAACTGCTGTAGCGCTAAACTTAGGTGCCTTTTTTCCTACTAAACCCATAATTATTTCTATTTTTGATTTATAAATTTTTTTGTAATACAAAGGTATGAAACCTTTTGTTTAGCTTTAAACTGATTAAGTTATTTTTTTGTTCACTAAAACTTTTTAAATTACGGTTATGCGAAATTTTCTCGTTATATTCTTGTTCGTATTGTTGATTTTTTTTACGGGCTGCTCGAAAGAACAAGATGTGCCGATGCTAGTTTTTAAATATACCTTCGAAGAGCTAGGTGAACGCCAAGATAATTTTGGTAATCCGGCTTCTATTCCGGCTAATCATGCTGCTCAGACGCCTGATTTTAAAGCATTAGGAGTTCATTCTATAGAACTTATCAATTCGCAACCAGGTCTTCCAACCGATCAAACTATTGTTTACAAAGGGTCAGAAGTTAATTTTAATGGTCAAAATGGTATTGATTTCGAAAAGGAGTTAATCGTAGAAGAAGGAGAAGTTTTGGTTCGCATTCCTTTAAGTGAAATTACGCCAGGCACGTATAATTATTTGAGGAATTCCTTGGGGTATCAAGCCTACAATATTGATTTTCTCTACACAGATCCCACTTTTGGACCGATGGATTTGAATGCGGATATTGCTTCCTTCGTAGGTTTTAAAACTTACATCAGTGATTTTGATTTGGGTGGTGAAAATATAGTGATAAACGATATCGTGAATCAAGGATATTGGGCTTTTCACCTTAGTTCGCCTGTATCCATTACCCAAACTGGGAATGCGCCTACAACTACAGTTCCCAATCCATTGGATGCGGTATCGCCGATTCCTTTAGGTTCGTGTTTAGTTACTGGTCGATTTGATTCTCCTTTAGTAGTTACGGGCGAAGAGACAACCGATATTGTCGTTGAAGTGGCTGTTAGCATTAATCAAAGCTTTGAGTGGGAGGAAATCAATCCAGATGGCCAATATGAGCCGGCCATTGAAACTGTAGTGGATATGGGCACAAGAGGACTTAGAGCGAATGTTCAATAAAAATAAAGCAAGAATGAGAATATTTTACACCGTACTTTTTACTTTGATTTCGCTACTTATGATAGCGCAAACGGAAAACCCAAGTTTTGAGAATTGGGAAATTAAACAGAATCAAATTATTGTTTCAGGTACTGCCAATTTCCAAGGACTTACTGCGGATTATTCGATCGATGATCCTGTTTTCAATTACAACGAAATTGTTCGTTGGTCATCTTTGAATCAGCTTACCGGAACGGAAAGTATAACTCTTCCGGGTTCGCCAAATCCTAACGTTGAGTTAGTTTCTGAGAGTTCAGATTTTGTAGATGGCCTTCGTTCTGTTCAATTGCAGTCTGCAAATATACGGATAAGTGCAAGTGTAACGGTTTTTGGATTTACACTCGATACTTCGGTGGTTAATGTTGCCCCGGGTTTATTGATCAGTGGTGAGTTGGATTTGGATGAAAATTCTTTCGCCGATCAGTTAATTAATGGGTCCAGTTTAACAAGTCTGAATCCATTTACCTATCCCAATACAGGACAGCCGATTGATTTTCAGCCTGAAAAATTGATGGGTTCTTATAAATATGCTGGTGTTGCTGGAGATTCTGCCATGATGGTTAGTGGTTTGATTAAAAACCGTGAAGTGGTTGCTTACGTTATCAAGCGTCTACCGAATGCGGCTACTTGGACGAACTTTGAGTTGGAATATGAATACTTGGGTTGTGCCATGCCGGATACTATAATCTCCTTGTTTTGTTCTAGTAATCTGGATGTCACTTTTGATAACGGGGATTTTATGGTGAATTCTTCCTTTACTGGAATTGATGGTTCAGTGTTAACCATTGACAATCTGCGTCTGGATACTATTCCTCCTGGAACGTTTCCGCCGATTGCCTTGAATGATTTCACGACCATTTTTGAGAATGAAATCGCAACAGCGGATGTAGTAGCGAATGATGATTTATGCAGTGGAGGGGCTGCTGTTCCTAATATTCTTTCCGATGGAAGTAATGGTTCCACTGTTCTTACCGCGAGTGACGAGTTGGCGTATACACCTAATCCTGGTTTCAATGGAACAGATACAGTGAGCTATTATATTTGCAATGGGGCAGGCTTGTGCGACACGGCTTTATGGCTTATTACAGTAAACCCTATTCCGAGTTGTATTGCTGTTGATGATTTCCGTTCATTGCCAAGTAATGGGGCAAGTGTATTTGATGCCACGGCGAATGATACAGATTGTGGAACGATGCCTACTCTTTCGGTTTTACCAGTGAATGGTGTGGCTAATGTTGAGAGTAATGGATTTATTTCCTATAGCCCGTTGGTCGGTTTTGTCGGTACGGACAGTTTAAGTTATTCAATTTGTTCACCCCTTAATCCATCTCAGTGTTCGACTGCCAAGGTGTATTATGAGGTCATTACGGGAATTAATGATGTTTTACAAGAGCAAATTGTAATCAAGCCCAATCCAGCGAGCTCCTTCGTCGAAATCGAGAATACAGGCAAAGGTCAGTTGGAAATAAGCTTATACAGTTTACTTGGTAAAAAACTGCTTCATGCGCGTTGCGAAAATATGATACGCTTGGATCTGAGCGATTTTAATACCGGAATTTATTGGCTAGAGTTGACTAAAGATGGCAGCTCTTTTACAAGCAAGTTACAAGTTAATAAGTAGATTTCTGAAACATTAGGTACGGCATTTGGTTTTTCATTAGTAGTCCATGGCATATACAAAATACATTAAGTGGGTGCTGATGATAATCGGTGCTATGCGTTTCCGTATGTTTGGCGCCTTCATTGGATTTTTTGTTGGGATTTTCCTGGAGGAGTTATTGGAGGGTAAATCAAGTATTTTTGAAGTTTTTTCAAATTCAGATGGGGAAAGTGACCACAAGCTCAGCGCTTATCAGGCGCATCTTATTGTTTTGTTGGCTGCTATATTGAAAAAGCAACGGGTGATTACTACGGAGGAAAGTCGCTACATATTAAAGTATTTTTATCGGCAATTTGGGACAGCCAAAGGCAAGTATTTATTTCAGCAACTGAAGGAGAGAATTGAAGAGCCTGTGGATTTTTCTAGTTCATCCGCAGCGTTGAAAGGTTTGCGCAGAGAAGGAAAAATTCAAGTAGTTAAGTTTTTGTTTGGCTTAACTCAAGTGTATCCGTATCCCAATTTAGACCAGGATAAGGTATTACAGCGAATAGCTCAACAAATGGGTATGGCTCAAATGGATTTTGAGCGGATACGGCAAGCTGGCAAGCAACAACGGCAGGGATATGCTAGCTCAAGGCAAGCAGTGAATTACTCAGATCGGGCCTATCAAGTTTTAGGTGTAAAGAAGGGAGTGACTGCGGAAGAATTGAAAAAAGCCTACCGAAAATTAGTTTTAAAGTATCACCCCGATAAGACAGCTCTGGCTAAAGAGCAGGCGGCTGCTAAATTCCAAGAAGTACAAGAAGCTTATGACAGCTTGCGGATGCGGTTAGGGATTAAGTGATGCTTCTTTATTTATCGCCCACCCAACTCAATACACTCTAAATCGTTAAGTGTATTATTGTCTATTGTCAAGCGCAAAATGGTTCGTACTTTATGAAAGCCATGCTTGCCAGCTGCTCCGGGATTCATGCACATCATCTTGTATTTTTTGTCGCGCATCACTTTGGTTATATGGGAGTGGCCACAAAGAAAAAGATCGGGAGCCTTTACTTGTAAAATATCACGCACACGGGAAGCATAGCGCCCAGGGTATCCTCCAATATGTGTCATCCAGATGTCTACACCTTCAATAGTAAAACGATTATCTAATGGAAGTTCACTTCGTACTTCATGATTATCGATGTTACCATAAACTCCTCTTAAGGGTTTAAAAGCTTTTAACTCGTCTAAAACATTTATATCTCCCACATCACCGAGGTGCCAAATTTCATCGACTTCCTTGAAAAAATCAAAAACTTGTGGATCAAGGTAGGAGTGTGTATCCGATATGATGCCTATCCTACGCATACTTATTTATTGGGTTGCCTTTTGCTCGCTGACCATGATTCGAGCTTGAAATTGGCTTTGATGTTGTGATGTTTTTTCTCTTGATGATAGTTAAACCAACAGGTGTGGTAATTGAACTTTTCACCTCCAAGAATATCAGATTTTGGATTGTCTCCAATCACCAGCACTTTGTTTTTGTCTGGTTCCTCGATGGTTTGATGTACTTGTTGAAAAAAATCTTGATGCGGTTTAGACACACCCAGTTCTTCAGAAATGAAAATGTGTTCAAAGTATTGCTTCATTGAATGCTTCTCCAATCGACCGTGTTGCGCTTCTTTAAGTCCATTGGTAACAATAGCCAATCGATGCGTTTGTGACAATTCTTTCAGTATATCTTCTGCACCGGGAATCCATTCAGAAAAGTCGATAAGTAGCTGGAGATATTTTTCGGCTACTGCCGTGTAATCTGCTTTAGATCCTAGAGTTTCTAGAAATTCTTTAAACCGACCATAACGTAAATCGTGGGCATTGATCTTATGTTTCTCAAAATAATGCCAGTATTTGGCATTGATCTGATGATATGTGTTGTAGCTATCTGGCTTGTGAAAATCAAAAATCTCACTTAACTCTTGGAAAGCACGCTTAGATGTTTGGCTGAAATCCAGTAAGGTATTATCTAAATCAAACAGTAACCAATCGTAGTCCTTAAACATCTTCCTAGCTTTTTATTTGTTTATCGAGGTAAGCAACAATTTCCTCTATTCTTGCGATGGGATTAATCCAGTGAATTTCTTCATCTTTTTTAAACCAGGTCAACTGTCGTTTGGCATAGCGTCGAGAATTCCGTTTGATTAGTTCGATGGCCCCTTCTTTGCTCATTTTTCCATCAAGAAATTCAAAAATTTCCTTGTAGCCGATAGTATCTAAAGCTTTCTCATCTTTATGCGGTAACAAACTTTGAACTTCAGCGATAAGTTGATTTTCAATCATATCATCTACACGCTGATTGATTCGTTCATAAAGTAAGTCACGCTCCCAATTATAAGCCAGTTTGATCGAAGTGAAATTTCGTTGAAGTGGCGCAAGGCTTCTGTATGAGGAATAGGGTTTACCTGAGGCGTAACAAACTTCCAAAGCTCGCATTATTCTTCTGGGGTTGTCAAGGTCAACTTCAAGGAAATAAATGGGGTCTAATTTGCGCAATTCATCTCTTAAGGCTTGCAATCCTTTTTCTTTGTACAGTTTTAACGCATTCATACGCGCTTCTTTCGGAATTTCTGGGAATGGATCAATGCCGAATAAAACTGCGTTGATATATAAGCCCGATCCGCCAACCATTATGGCCACGTCCTTGTTTTCGAATATTTTATCTAAAACTTTCAACGCATCGAATTCAAAAGTGCCTGCATTGTAGTTTTCGTGAACATCAAGTACGTCAATAAAATGATGTTTAACTAGATTAAGTTCTTCTTCAGATGCTTTGGCTGTTCCTACGTCCATTCCTCTAAAAAACTGACGAGAATCGGCAGAAATGATCTCAGTTTGATAATATTGGGCCAAGGCTATGGCCAAGGAAGTTTTTCCAGAGGCTGTTGGACCAATAATACTGATTAGATATTTTTCTAGCTTACTCATATGCACTGCGTAATCAATTTACCTCAAAGGCTGTGTATATTTTAGTTGTAATAAATGAATGCTCTCGTCTTAAGGAGAGGTAATTGGATTATTTCTATACAAACCATTATCAAACCCGACATGGTAACTACTCCATCCGTCTTCACCTGCTCTCGGGTCTGGCCGATAATAATCTGTAGAGAGAAAATGTGCGCCGCTTTGCAAGCATAAAATCCATTTTGAATAATCGTTGTCTCGGGCTTCGTAGGTTCCTGCATCCACACGAGTTCGTATCATATATCCTAAATCTGCAAGCTGGTTGATATCATTTAAACTGCTGTTTATAGAGTTCCTGAGCATAAAGGCTGCATCAGGTTCGCCTGGTGAGCTATTGGTGAAAATGAGCTTATTCTCTAAGCTAGGTGCCCCAGCACGATACGTATTAGTAATATTCGTGTTGTTGTGTATAAAAACAACTTTGCCTCTACTTTCTCCAATACTTGGCCAGTTGTCATTGAGAACTGCTTCATTAAGTGTAGGATAGTTTCCTCGAACATCATCAGGAATAAGAATTTTATTTCGTTCGAAAACACTAAGAATTTCTTGTTCTAGGCTATTCAGTGCGTTGGAATTATTCCAGTTTTCGGGTTGCGCAAAACCTGCTGTTGGTAATACATCGGCAACCGTTTTTTCAGAAAGCTCCAAAAGGATGAAGATGGGCAAATGCTCCGGAAATTGTTCCGACCAACTTTTAATCTCCTCCAGAGTTGATTTAAAACTTAGCTGATGGGCATTATAATCGATATCCGGTATATGCATGATTTTTATACCTGGCTCCTGCAATTCAGGTATGCCTGAAGCCAAATCGCGATCGATTAGTCCATAACCTCTTCGGTTGTAATAAAGCCCTCCGTGCTGATCTAAAAATAAATCCAATTCCAGCTGTCGAATACCATAGAAACTAAGCTGATCATTTATCGGGAGATGTTCATAGTCAAGTTCTATTGAATTGAATTCAGCAGGTAAAACATTTGATAAACCGATTAAAAAATCGAATAATTCTTGATCGGGTTTTAATCGGTAACTGTTATGACTACCTAGATATTGGAGTTCATTAATTTTTAAACTATCGGTAACTTCACCATCGTTAATTGTTAATTCTTCTCTTGTTAGAGGCGTATCTTTCTTACAGGAACAGAGCAATAACAAAATGAAGTTAAAGTAGAGTAGTTTTCTTATCATTTTAGTTTTTATCTAATCAATACCATTTTTCCTAATCCTTTTTCAAAGAACTTATCTGCTTGGTCAATGTTGTAATGGTCAATTCTTTCATTGTCGATGGAACTACGCACTCGATAGAAATAAACACCGTTTGCAAGCGGATCGCCATAATCATCTTTGCCATCCCACCAATATTCAGATTTATTTAAACCGATGTGAATGGGGCCAAATTCAGCCATAGAAATTTGCTTAACTACCGTTCCTTTGATATTCAATATTTGGATGTCAAAATTGCTTGGAATCTCAGAACCAGATAGCGTGAATATGAATTGGGTTCGCGTAGTAAATGGGTTGGGGTAGTTTAACACATTCGAAATGCGCGACTGATTCTCGACTTCAAAAGAAATCTTGTAGTCGTAGTACACCTGATCGGTCAATCGATTATCCGTGCTGCTCGAGTTATTTCCTGTTTTGTCTGCAGATTGTACAATTAACTCATACATACCGTCTTGCGGGAAATCATAGTTGAGCACAACGCGCGCTTCATTATTACTGTTGTTAAGTGTTGCGGGTATAAACTGTGTACGCGGATCGAGGTAGCTCACCCGCGTTAAGCCTTCCGGAGAATTGCCGTCAACACCAAGATACCTGAAATACAAATTAATGAGACTCGTGTCGTCTAATGCTAGGAATTGGTTGTCATCTTTTAATTGAATCAATATTTCAGGTTTAGCAGAAACTAAATCTCCATCTAAAATTTTTCGACCATCGAAACTAACATCAAGTAGCGGGTTTACATCATCCTGCTCAACAAGAAAGCTCAGGTTCGCAAAATTGTTGAAATGAAATTGCTCCAGTTGATGATTTTGTTCGTAAGGGTTTGCTTCTATACTGAACTTGTTTAAGCCATTGAATCCGTTGATTGTATTTTGGTCGTATCGCAAAACAAGTGTGTCAAAGGCTCGAAGCGAATCTAATTCTACGAAGCTCGTTGTTAAATTATTAGAAGCCGTAGTAAGTTGTTGTTTAACTGTTAGGCTATCCATCGCCACATCAGTTACATTTTCAATAGCCACGGCAATTTCCCAAGTTTCTCCTTGCATAAGGGTATCCTTATTTACCGAAAAGTAAAGCAAAGGATTGACAGCAGCCTCGGGAGGTTTGTTAAACAATATTCGCCAATAATCTAATTGGGACGGCGTTCGATCGATTAGGTCACTAGTGAGTAATTGCAGACGTAAGTATGGGTATTGTGTGGCATCTATCGTGTTTATAGAAGTATCTAAGGTACTTGCAGGGATATTCATAAGTAAGGTTTCAACATTGCCGTTAACCCCATAGATGTTAATACTTTGTTCATCTGTTGTAGGATTTTCTAAAGCCCCATATCGCCAGTGAAAAGAGCCCCATTCTAGCGCTGGACCGATAAGCGTACTTTTCACATGTCCCGAGGTCCAAACACCATTAATCTCGAAAGTATTGGTGATAATATCATTCCAATCTTGTCCAAAGTTTACAATAGGAGGGAAGCTTGCGTTATTCTTTTGATAAGCAAAAATCATCGGACCCGGAGTTGCGTTGCTTACAGGGCATGAAAGTCCGTTTAAATAATTAATCAAGTTTCCATCCCAGGCAGGATAATTGACATTGTTAATAGAGTATACGAGAATGTAAAAATCATCAGGAACATTATTCAGATAATCAATGATTAAATCAGACCAAGGAACACCGGGTGTTGGATGATTACTTGGGGTGTTTCCGAATGCCCTAAAATTGGCTACGGTTATTTCATTTTCAACTCCAACACAATGAATGTTGCCATAAGGCCCATAGCTTGATGTGTTGCTATTATTGATTATAGGTACAGCAACTCCCGTTACATTGTCAATCACTGCAATGGATAATCCATTGGGGAAACCAACTCCACCACCACAATTATTCATCTTCCAGTTGTGCATTTGAGCCCCATCCACTTTCCACTCCATCTCTTCATAGAATAGAACAGGATAGCGACCAGTTTTTACGTAAATCCCTTTGGGAACGTCAATAAATTGAAAATCTCTGTCAGTATCTAGGTAGACATTTGAATAGCTATCTTTTTGCCACTGATAGTAATGTGATTGATTCCATCCTGGGAATTCATTCGGTATATAAATGAACGATGAGTATCTCCATTTGTAACTACCCGAATACGAACTATCTACACTTACGCGCCAATAATAAACCGTGCTATCTTGGTAAGTGATTGGTGGAGTCCATTTCACCACACCGCCACTGGTATAAATTCTCTCCTCTGCTAGTGGGTTTGCGAATAACTCAGAGGTGTCGATTTGATATACATACCATTTTTCTTCTTCAAATGGATTCCCCGTAGATGATTTCAATTCAATAGGGGCTTGTGGAACGATGGCAAACTCATATGGGTGAATAGGGAAGATGTCATCAGATCCAATGAAAAGTTCTACTGCATTAAGTAAATAATTATTGGTTTCTGACAGTTCGTTGGCCACATCATCATTGACATCAAGGTAAATGTTGAAATTGTTTAAGCCCAATCCATTATTGTCATTACTTACGGGTAGAGTAAAACTAAAGGTGTCAATGTGGTATGGAGCAGGAAACCTTTTTACCTGAACATCTTGATTGCCATTAGGAAAAGTACGACTCACTTCAATGTCTATAGAATCGTTTATTGCTTTGCCTAGGTTATACACTATCAGTTGCATTTCAAAACTATCGGATGATGTGGTAACATTCCCTGGATTGAAAATTACATTTTGTGCCTCCATTGCATAGTCCGGTTCATTGTACTGGTTTAATGGAATTGCTGGGTCACCATGCAAAGTCATTTCCTGAGCAATCATCATGTCAATAGCTGAATTACTGCAACAATTTTCAACGTCTTCTACAGTTTGTTTGATTACCGCGCCCAAAGATTTTCCGTAATCAGTATTACTCATGTTGTTGTAGAAGCTGCCCGTATATTTATTGAGTGAAGATGATGCCGAATAATCTGTAGTGGATAGATAAGCTATCGCACCTTTTTGGTTCTCTAAAACGAAACGTTCACTTATACTTTGTGCTCCTGCGTGAATCAATCCTGAATTACATCCGTTAGCAAGAAAAATCGGATACTTTCCTACATTGGTATAGTTTTCAGGATCGTCAAAACTTATATCGAATCCACCCGCGTATGAATGACCGAAGAAGGTAATTAAAGAAACTCCCTCATTGATTCTGTTTCTTATTCTATCAGAAGGGAGGGTTTGAATCGGCGCACTGGAGTTTTTGTAAACTGAACTTATCGCAGCACCCCAAGATGTGCCACTGGCTGTTGCTTCATAATTGCCCAAATAGTTACGGAATAAGTTTTGTTCAGCAAGGCTCGTTCCTCCTCCTAAATGGATAATATGTTTCATATAATCCTTATTGGCAACTGTTTGGTAAGGATCACCAAAATTATAAAATGCATCGTCGTACTGAACAATCTTTTGATAGTAATCGTCAATTTGATTGAGGTTGATCGCTGCAAGTCGGCCTATACTAATTTTTGGTATGCTAGAAGAGGTGTCTGCCGCTAAGAGTATGTCGCTACCAGGGTTTCCAAAAGTAGGAACAATACAAGCATCTCGTATACTTTGATTGAAGCGAAAATCTTTGTATTCTCTTCCTTTGCCGATGATAAAAATATATTCAGGACCAGGAGTCCATGTATCACTAATGTAATCGATGAATCCTCGAACGGATTGTGGGTGGTGATCAACACCAAAAGCGAATTGATCATACAATTGTTGAATATCAACCTTAACAACCTCGTGCTGACCGCCTGACATGCTTTCACGATGATTCATATAGCTGTTTACTTCAGCAGAATTAATATAGTTTTGATTGGTAAGGATGATGTAATCTCCTTGATTGTTAGCTTGATTGAAATTAACAAAAGCCAGTTGTTCCATGCTACTCACATTGGTATAGGATGATGAATTATTGGCGCGTACATATAACTGTCTTTCACCCGATGCTGGTGGGAGTACAAAACGGTGAATATTGCTCCCCGATGGATCAGAAGAAACTATTCGGTAACCGTTGCTTGCATCATATAAAATGGGTTGAGTGCCTTGATCGTTGAAGTCCTCAATTTCTAGGTATTGTACATTGCCATTTCCTTCAAGCTTGAAACTGAAGGTATTCTGATTGTCAAAATCGAACCCTCGGGCATACGAAATTTCTATCAGCGAAGCGTTATTTCTGTTAGTTCCTGAGCTTGTAGGAATAGCTTCAAAAGTTACGTTAGTTGAATTACTGACAAAATTCGAAGGAATTATGTTTTGCGTTTTTACTACGTCGAAATTGCTGAATAAATGAGTCGATAGCACAACAGGACCAGTTTTTATGTGAAAATTATGGCTATTTGCTGTCCATCCCACAAGCACCGTGTATAACTCCGCATCTATTCCGCTAACCGCCTGCGGAGTGGCGAGGTTATATGACCTGGTTGTATTCGAATTATTAAATTCTTCGTTGCTGTAAAAACCTTCACCCTTCCCGAATATAGAATTATATAAAGCCGTTGAATTGCCAAAACTTCCTAAATAGGTGGGTTCACCTACACTAAATGTATTGGTGAATATCTCTCGACTTGTGTGCCAAAAATAGTCCTCTTTGGCTGGTGGGTTATTTAAATTATTCGGTGTATCGTCGATTCTTTCATTGCCACCAGTTTCGTTCCAAGTTAAGTAGTAAGTGGCATTATCGTAAAATAAACTGAAGCGGTCATGTAATTGCCAATCAGGGTTACGGAATAGACGTGTATCCAGTTTACCATCGTTGGGGTAGGCGTAGAATTCTATATACTGAGCGACATTATTGGTGGCGCTTACATATATCGGAACCTCTTGTCCGTCGCGAAAAAGCTTGAAATTATCAGCATCAATAAAGTTTAATCCATATTGATTGATGACGTTAGAACCAATTCGATGAATACCCTCTTCACTTACTTCAAATTTGAAGTGGGGTTGGTTATAATCTATCCATTCATTGCCATAAGGTTGACCTAATACTAGGCTGCCAAGGCAATTAACTAAAAAAATCAGGAGTAATCTATGTTTCATAATCCCTCGTTATTTTCGTTGTTTTTATTCTTTTTCGGAAAGCCAAAATGTGCTGAAATCACATTACTGTAAAACACGGCTTCCTGTCCGCTTCCACTGGTTTGATCACCTAAATTGGTGAAAGCATAATCAATGTGAAATCCTTTAATATTCAAACCAATTCCGATATTCGGTTGAACACTTAACTTATCTTCACCATCCAACTGCTCAATCCACTGAAAATTACCAATACCTGTACGCAGGTAAATGATATTCTTATAATTCATTTCGATTCCAAGTGTAGCATCAAAACCTACCGGATCTGTTCGGAATAAAACGTTTCTACGGCCATCTGTGTTCATATTGACATTCAGTTCAGGCTCGATATAAAATTTATCTTTGATATTGAACTGGTAGCCAATCCCCGTAAAAATCATAGGAAGTGTAAGCTCTAGAGAATTTTCCGGCACCAAGTTTCCAGTTGCTTGAAGTACATCGGCTTCTTCCTTTGAGAAATTAAAGGACCATGCATTGTAGGTACTCGTTATATCTCTCGCATTCAAGCCCACTCGCCATCCTTTTCTACGGTATTGAATTCCTGCATCGATTCCAAATCCCCATGCAGTAGCGAAGGTTCCTACTTTTTTGTGTATGATTTTAACACTACCACCAACAGATAAGCCTTCTAGTTTTAACTTTTGGCCGTATGAAAGGAGCACAGCATATTCACCGTTGGTAAACCTAGTAATATTATTGTAATCTGGTGGATTGTCAGTTCCATTCGGGAAAAGAAATAAGGTGTTCGGAATGTCATCGATACCAAAACGGTAGAAGGTGATTCCTAAACTGCGTTTCCCACTTTCTAATGGAACGGCGAGCGCCAGGTAATCCATCTTAGCGATACCTGCAAAGTACTCACTGTGCATGTAGCCCAATTGAAAATTGTCTTCGATGTGCGCAAGGCCGGCCGCATTGTAATACATACTAAACAGATCGCCAGTTCCTGCAACCCTACTATTGCTCATGGCCATACCGCTAGCACCCATACCCAAGTTCAAAAACTCATTGGAGTACTTCCTTGTTTTTTGTGCATATAATCCGGTATTCAGTGCACAGATTGTCAAGACAACCAATATCTTTCTAAGCATCATTCAGCTCTTCTTTTAATTCTTTTAAAAAGATGGGCAATTCTTTGTCCATTTGAATACGTCCATCTTCAATCACTTTGTTCCAATTCGAATCATTAAAATGGATACCAATCCGTCTTCCTACAATGTGATACAACGCGTTTTGGACACCATTCGATTCTACAAGAGAAAACGCATACCTGTTTTCCGTAAAACTCCTAAAAATACTAATAATTCTTGAAGTATTTTGTTGGTTCAATGTCATTTTTATCTTCTGCTCCATACTATTTCGTAAGGCGAATTCTAGTTTGAGGTAGAATTCTTTTGCCATTTCTTCGTAATGTTCCACGAGGTATTGATCGATTAAGAGTTCCAACATCAGATGGCTCACAATATAGCTGCGTTGACTCGGTAGTTTATGTCGAGATATTTCTTTTTTAAGTACATCGCAATAGCTTTCAAAGAAAGGATGATTATGAAACAACTTATCGGTGTGCATGTGAAAGTGCATGCCTTTCACAAGGTCCAGATGCTGAATTTCTTTACGGGATTTGATGTTTTGGCGATATATTTTACTAAATCCTCTCATCAAATCAGGCAATAGATTGCCAACAATAAGATCCTCATGGCTGTTTTTCGGTAAGAGAAAATAATGCGATAAGAAATTCATTGTCTATTAAACGTAAATCTTATGTAGAGATTGTTATCTTGAACGGGGAGGGTTTCCTGACAAAGTTTTATTCTAAGAATCGCCAAACGAGTCCTCCCGCAAGTGTCCTTCCTCTATCCGGATAACCGAGAGCTGTGAAGTAATTCTTGGCAATCAAGCCTTCGTTAACATAATTGGCTTTCATAAAAAACCGTAGCGTTTTCACTTTGAAACTTAAGAAGACATCCAATACGGGAGTAAACTTCATAGTTTGTTCATTTTGTATGTGATATTGCCCAATCAGCGGATTCCATGCATTAATGGCAAAGCGGCTGTTGTATCGTAAATCTACACCAAAACTTCCCAGCATTTTTCCTTTAAATATGAAGCCTTCAATGTACAAACTCGATTTCACAAAAACGCGTGGCAAGCGCAAGGCTTGCTGCTGATTATTGCCTTGAACGCCTATAAAGTTATCGAAATGTAGCATTTTAAAATTCAAGTCTTTACGCATGAATGCCTGCCAATAGCTTAAGGTGTTGTTCAATTGTTGTGGGGTAGAAAATTCATCAAAGTAAACAAAATTACCAAGGCTGTTGTACTCTGCATGAAAGCTTAATTTTTGCTTAGCTAGTTGGTAATCAAAGGCAAGCATAGTTCGTGTCTTCTTCTTAAAATGATTCTCCCAATTCAGACTAGTCGACGCGTAGTTGTTTTCTATCCAACTCGCTTCTTGTTGTTCTATAGATGCATGGATTTGCACTTCACCCCATCGGTTTAAATTGTAGGCAAAAAGACCCTTAACTTGCCAATCATTTTGATTGTATCCCGTGAAATAGTAATACGCTCCAAGATGATATGACCATGCTTTTTTCGCCAAAGGATTACTTTGTATATGCCCGTAAGCGTGTAAATTATTCGTTGTGAATTCTGCACGGTTTTGCCAAATTTCAATATTGTCATGCTGAATACCCGCTTGGGCTGTAAGGTTAATATATTTAGCGCTATCAGTAGACTGCTTTAGACCCGTATACTCCATAAAAATTCGGTTGGGAATTTCATGGTAATACATGCGGTAGTATGTAGAATCTGAAGAGATTCCATTTGTGGGTTGAAAGAAAGTGCCATAAATAGAATCCACTGGATTTTGATCAACAAATTGATAGGTATTTTTGCTTGTGCCCGTCATATGATTTAAAGTAAATCGACTATGAAACTTTCGAATAGACAAGCTGTCTGAAACACTGTCGATTAAACTGAATCCCAAACGATAGGTGTTGGTAAATTGAACGCTAAAGTTTTGGTGCTCCGTTAAGCCATCTTCAATATTTACCTCATAAAACTCTTTATTCGTTTCGCGGAGCGAAGGCGTATTGATAAAGTCGGCTTGTAGACCGCCGTTTTCCTCTGCTTTCACTTTTGAAAAGGTCATTTCTGCTCCAAGTGAGTAGCGACTATTTTTAGAGAAGAATTGACCATATATGGCAAAATTTCCGTTTCTTGAGCGGATGTTATTGTACACTCCATTAGAAAGCACACGATGGAAATTTAAGCCGTAATTGAAGCGATTCTTCACGTTGTGGGCAAACTTTGCTCCAAATATGTTTTCTCGTTTTGAACCTATAAAATAGTTGATTTCAGAAAGCGGTTTTTCAACCTTGTAGTACCTTATTTTGTCAATTTCGTATTTGTATTGATCGAAGGCATTCATGCCGCTTTTGAAACCCCGCTTATCGTCCCATTGTAGTGCAGTATATTGATGCGCTTGTCCAGTATTGCCCAAATTAAAATAATCCCAGCTTGGGCTAGACATAAAATTATATTCTTCCAAGTTTTGCAGGCCTGTATCGATGGCGTGAAAGGTGTGCGGCTGGTTTTTGAAGTAGTAATATTCCGTTTCTCCAGGCTGAGCTTGAAGCATAAAGTTGAGCAGTATGAATACTACTAATAGAATAGTATGTTGAATCGCCTTGGACAAGTGCGTGTTCTATATTTTGGCTAACAATTCGCGAATAATCAAACTCATTTTTGGCTCGGCTTCCTTAGCTGCTGCAATAACCATATCGTGATTGATGTCAAGCATGGCTTCTGGTGGATAGCCACAATCTGAAATAACTGAAATACCAAAAACTTTCAGGCCAATATGTCTAGCAGCAATAACTTCAGGAACAGTACTCATCCCCACGGCATCGCCGCCCATCAAATGAAAGGCCTTGTATTCTGCTGGGGTTTCGAAAGTTGGTCCTTGCACACCAACATAAACTCCTTGATGGCAGGTAATATTATTTGCCGCGGCAATGTCAGCAGCTATTTTGATATATTCATCGTGGTAGGCGTTTAACATGTCGGGGAAGCGAGGGCCGAGATTCTCATCGTTTTTTCCTCGTAAAGGATGTACTGGCTGCAAGTTGATGTGATCGGTGATAATCATTAAATCGCCCACGCTTTGTGCGGGATTCATTCCGCCACTTGCGTTGGAAATGACCACACTGTGACAACCCAAAAACTTCATCAACCGCACAGGGAAAACTACTTCGTCCATTTCATATCCTTCATAGTAATGAAAACGGCCACTAAAAGCAATTACATTTTTTCCGCTAATTGTTCCGAAGATTAGTTTGCCTGAGTGTCCTTTTACCGTAACTGTCGGAAAGTTTGGAATTTCTTCATAGGCAATCTCTTTTACCACATCAATTTCTGAAGTGAAATTACCTAGCCCACTGCCCAAAACAATACCTATCTCTGGCTGGAAGTCACTGATCGAACGGATGAACTTAACTATATTTTGTATTTTCTCTAAGGTTTTCATTTACTCAATTTTCGCCTTTTGTATATTCCTCGAGGGTCTTTTCAACGAAGAAGTGAATGGCTCTGTCAAATCTTCTTTTATCCTCGGGCACAAAATTAACTTTTATTGGTAAACATAGGAGTTTAACTCCCGCTTTATTGAAGCTTGCAGCAAAGGGCATCAGTCGGGTTAAATCTTTTTCCGTGGTAACAATTACCTTTTCTTGCCCTTCAATGTTGTTGTAGGTGTTAATCACAGATTCTATGTCTTGTTGCGTGAACGAGTGATGATCGGCAAAACGACGCTCAAAAACTTCTTGACACTGTGTTTCGAGGTAGGATCGCATTTTGTCACTGTTCGCAATTCCAGTCAGCAAAACGACTTGTTGTTTTTCGTTGAATGCAGCTGGCAACAAGCGTTCTTGAAAAACTTGATAGGGCCGTTGGTATTGGATATGCGAAAAGAATATGTGCTGATAGGCCTTAGGCGCTAATTTAGCTACAACTTGCTCACGTTCTTTTTTTGAGAGTGTAGTTGGAGCATGTGATACGATAATAATATCTGCTCTATCCGCGCCATTTCGAAACTCCCGCAAGTTACCCATGGGTAAAATCCAGTCGTCTGTATATAAATTATTGTAGGGCGTAAGTAAAATGTTTAGCCCGGCTCGAATGGTTCTGTGTTGAAATGCATCATCCAAAATAACTGTAAAACCCAAGGGCTTTTCACTAACTAAACTAGGAATGCCGGTTGCTCTATCTTCCGAAACTGCCACTGCAATTTCCGGGTGCTTCCACTTAATCAAAAGAGGTTCATCGCCCACCTCACGGGCTGTGCTTTCGACCTGAACTTCTCTGTATCCTGAAGAAGTTCGCCGATAACCCCGACTAAGCATTCCCACGGGGTATTGCTCTTTGAGTAAGTTGATTAGGTAATCTACGTGCGGTGTTTTGCCTGTTCCTCCTGTGCTTAAATTCCCTACGTTAATTACAGGTACATCAAAGTGAATCGATCGCAAGAAATGTTTGTTGTAAAGATAATTTCGCAACCATACACCTGAGCCATACAGGAGACTGAAAGGAGCTAGCAATATTTTTGTAAGGATACCCACCAGTTTAACTTAATGCTCTTCGGACAAAGTCATTAAATGGCTTGGCTGTTTGCATGATTCCAGTCAATTGCTCCACCACATCTTCATTAAAAATAGTATCAGCCGAAAGTTCCGTCATGTAGTAGAATCCTTTATTGTAAAGTAAGGGTTGTTCCACCGCATCATCCTTAAACTCTTTGGGAAGTACTTTATTCTTTTCACCCAGTATTTCCGGAAAGTGTTTTTTGAATGCTTTGTCACTTATTAGGTTTTGGAATTCATTTAAGTTGTAGGCTATCTCTTGTCGAACTTTAAACAAGTCATCTTTTTCCAGAAAATAGGCGCCACCCCCAATCATTACCTTTTCGGGAGAGACGAATACATAAAACCCAGGGTAGATTTTATCTTTTCTACCGTATTTAGAGATGATTGCCGTTCGGTTTGTTTTATAGGGCGTTTTATCTGTGCTGAATCGAATATCTCTATTGATTCTAAATATCGCATCACCGGGCTTGACTAAAATCTCTTCATCAAATTGGCTAACTTCTTCTTGAATGGCTTGGATAAATTTTTCAAATGGTTGCTTTACCATCTGGGTGTATCGCTTCCTATTTTCGTCCATCCAATCCTTGTGGTTATTGGCCGCTAATTCTTTGAAAAATCGATGGAAATCTTTAGTAAAATATACTGGCATATTACAAAGATAGCAAGAAATCTATGGTATCTATATGGTCTGCGTAATCACTCAAGCTCGGTCTTTGCGCTTGTCCAAATGCCACACTTTTCCATAGTTCGTTTTCTTTACTTACCACAACTTGGATGTCTTCGTGGTGCTGGATGATGTAATTTTGTATGACTTCAGCATGTTCATAAAAGCTATAATGAATAGTGGCTAATCGGCTCTGCAATGATTCATTTTCTTGCAGCATAAGAAAATCGTTAGCTAAATGAGGTGTCTGATTCATCAAAAGCAAGGTTCGATTATAATCGTAGTTGTCTTTATATACATGCTGATTAATATATTCTTGGTAAATATCGAAATACTTAAAAAGCTTTTCTACTTGATAGTCTTTCGGAATAAAAATCTTTGAAATACTGCGACATCCCAGTCCAAAGAAAGAAAGCGCGTCATGCGCAAGCCCTTGGAGTTCCTCTTCGGATTCATCCCCTCGAATAACTGCTAAACTATTTCTGTTTTTTCTGAGCAATCTCGGCACCTGCTGAAAATACTGTTCAAAATAGCGATTGCTATTGTTGCTTCCTGTTGCTATTACCGCTTCAAAGTCTTGCAGGCGTTCAACAAATTCAACTTGCCAGGTAATGTCAAGGGCTTGTAACTCTTCCAGCAAGTACTTGCTCAATACGCTGTCTTTTTCTGAAAGCTTGACTTTCAGCGGGACATTGAGCACAAAAGCACAAAGGATATCATGGAATCCTACCAGTGGAAGATTGCCTGCAAGAATTAAACCGAGTGATTTGTTTACCTCCTTGACTTCGTAATTGGCGAGCCAATTGGATAATTTTTCTTTATCGAGGAAGTCAGCTTTTATTGATTCGATCATTTCCCAACTATGCGTTGGGGTGAACCACTTGTTTTTAATCGCAGCTTGGCGAATAACTGTGCTTAGCTTTTCATTTTCCGAATGCAGCTTTTCCTTTAGTTCCTGCAAGCGTTCTATTTTGTATTCGGTCAAATTCATTGATTCACTTTGTTTTCATTCCCATTTCAATTCCCAATTTAAGCATCAATGCTTTGGCCTCTTCGAAATTGTTGGCTATTTCGCCATCAAGAATGGCATCTTTGATTTGGTTTTTTATCATTCCCACTTCTCTGCACGGATTGAGCTGAAAGGTCTCCATGATTAGTTCACCACTAATCGGAGGTTCGAAGTTTCTTATGCGATCTTTTTCCTCTATTTCTTTGAGTTTGATGCGCACGATACGGAAGTTTTGCAAAATCCGTTTAACTTTTGCCTCGTTTTTCGAAGTGATATCCGCTTCACAGAGCAACATTAAATCGTCAATATCGTCACCCGCATCGAATAGCAGGCGGCGAATTGCTGAGTCTGAAATTTCGTCTCTGGCAATAGGAATAGGTCGCAAATGCATCCGAACTAATTTTTGCACATACTTCAGCTCTTGATTGAGCGGTAGTTTAAGCTTCTTGAAAATTTGCTTTGCCATTCGTTCGCCAATAACTTCGTGACCGTGAAAGGTCCATCCATTATTTTCTTCGAAACGTTTAGATTTCGGTTTCCCAATATCGTGTAAAATAGCCGCCCATCGCAACCATAAATTGTCCGTATTCGCGGCAAGATTGTCCAATACTTGTAAGGTGTGGTAAAAATTGTCTTTATGCCCTTGCTTATTCACATATTCAACACCTTTTAAAGCAGTCATTTCAGGGAAAATATAGGCTAGTAAGCCCGTTTCATCCAAAAGTTTGAAACCAATGGATGGCGCAGCAGCAAGGATAATTTTATTGAGTTCAGTCGTAATTCTTTCCTGTGAGATAATCTCAATACGTTTGGCATTCCGTTGAATAGCTTGCAAGGTTTTTTCTTCGATATGAAAATTCAACTGGGTGGCAAAACGGATAGCTCTCAGCATCCGCAGTGGGTCATCGGAAAAAGTGATGTCGGGATCTAGGGGTGTTCGAATGACACCATTATCCAAATCCTTTAAGCCCTGAAAGGGGTCAATAACTTGACCAAAATTTCCCTTATTTACAGCTGCGGCCAGGGCATTTATTGTGAAATCTCTTCGATTTTGGTCATCTGTCAAACTGCCGTTTTCTACGATTGGATTTCTGGAGTGTTCTTGGTAAGATTCTTTTCGAGCCCCGACAAATTCTAATTCCCAGCCATCCCACACGAATTGAGCCGTTCCATAGGTCTTGAAAAAATTAACTTTGAGTTTTGGTGAAATTAATCGGGCTACTTCATGGGCAAGGTCTATACCGCTGCCAACACAAACGAAGTCAATGTCTTTGGATTCCCGACCGAGTAATTGGTCGCGAACAAAGCCACCGACCACAAAGCTCTCAAGCTGCAAATTTTCTGCTGCCTGCTGAACTTTATGAAAAATCGGATGTTGAAGTTGGATTTTTTTCATCAAAGCGCAAAAATACGTAACAAATGTGCATAAACAATTGAATGTGGATTGAATATTCATACATTAACTAATAACTTTGTAAAAAATTAAAAATAATGGCATTAGACATCACTGGAAGGCTGCATAAAGTATTCGATACGGAGCAAAAAACAGAATCATTTAAAGCACGAGAATTTGTAATTGAAACGCAAGGAGAGTATCCTCAATTTGTGAAGTTTCAATTAACACAAGATCGTTGTGATTTGATTGAAAACTACAAGGAAGGAGACGGCTTAAAGGTGCATTTTGATTTACGTGGTCGTGAATGGCAGGGGAAGTATTTTACGAATTTGAATGCTTGGAAAATTGAAGCGGAAGGAGACATGAGTCGACCGGCATCAGATGAGAATTTCTCTCAAGACGTGCCTCAAGCAAGTGCTCCAGAGAGTAATATTGATTCCCGAGAGGACTTGGATGACTTACCATTTTAACAATTAAAATTTACGAAGCATGTTAACCGGATTACAACATACACACAGTTTACTTCGCTACATTATCCTGATCTTTTTGGTTTGGACGGTAGTTAACGCTTTTCTAAAGAAGCGCGGTAACAAGCCATTCTTGGTACTGGATAATAAGTTGAGTTTATACACCTTTATTCTTGCGCATATGCAATTGTTGATTGGTATAGTACTTTATGCCATAAGTCCCATCGTTAAAGGAGCTTGGGCTATGGGCATGGGCGAAATGATGAAGAGTAGTGCTCATCGATTTTATGCCATAGAGCACCTCGTTGGTATGTTGATAGCGATTGCGCTGATTACTGTTGGTCGTATTCGAATGAAGAAAGCGCAAGATGATACAGCTAAGCATCAAAAGATATTTTTGTACTACCTCATTGCATTAATCATCATTTTTGTATCCATCCCTTGGCCGTTTAGAAACTTGGGAACAAGCTGGTTATAGTATGACAACTATTGAAGTTTTAAAGGAAGGAAACCTGTCTATAGTCCAATTGAATAGGGGGAAATCGAACCCGATCAATACCACTATGCTAAAGGAATTGATAGCTTGTTTTGAGGAACTCAAACAGGACGATCAAATAACAGGTGCTATACTAACTGGTAAGCATCCTTTCTTTTCTGCGGGTTTAGATGTTATTGAATTGTACAATTATGATAATAAGCAGGTTGTCGAGTTATTTGAATCTTTGTTTTTGGCTATACGCACGATGTTAGCTTTTCCTAAGCCCTTGATTGCTGCTATATCGGGGCATTCACCAGCAGGTGGTTGTGTTTTGGCTTTGTGTTGTGATTACCGGATTATGGCGGAAGGAAAATACAGAATCGGCTTAAACGAAGTTCCAGTGGGCATTGTTATGCCAACATTTATCTATCATTTATATGAAAGTGTAATCGGTTCAAAATTAGCCATGCAGTTCATTCTGGAGGGCAAATTACTCTCTACGCACGAAGGGGAAGCTTGTGGATTATTGGATGAAGTAGTGCATGAAACGCAGGTTTTGGACAAGGCCAAAGAGCGATTTACATTTTACACCGCACTTAACCAGCGCACTTGGCAGTTTAGTAAGTTGAATATGCGGAAATCCTTGTTGGCTCATTTTTCGGAATTCAATGACGACTTGAAAGAAGAAATTCTTCAGCATTGGTGGAGCGATGACACCCGAAGGATTTTGGGTGGACTGGTTGCTCAATTGACTAAAAAATAAGTGATGCTATCCAAAGGAATCAAGCATATGCTTGTTGCCGGGGTTTTCTTTTCCCTTATGAATGTTGGTGTTAAGTACCTTGACAATATTCCAGCTATTGAAATTGTGTTTTTTCGAAGTTTGGTTACGCTGGTAATTAGCGCCATAATGATCAAGCGTCTTGGTATTTCTTTCCTCGGAAACAATAAAGCGGTATTACTCTTACGTGGATTCTTCGGGGTGATTGCTTTATCACTTTACTTTTTATGTTTGCAAAACATGCCTTTGGCTTCAGCTGTTACCATCATGCAATTATCACCTATTTTCACTACAATTCTGGCTATTTTCATTTTAAAGGAGAAAGTGAAGTTGCCGCAATGGGCATTTTTTCTAATCTCTTTTTTAGGTGTGGCCTTAATCAAAGGATTTGATCCTGATATGCCTTTATTGTATTTTGTCTTAGCCATTTTTTCTGCCTTCATTTCTGCTTTGGCGTATAATATGGTGAGAAAGTTGAAGGATAGTGACCATCCTTTGGTTGTGGTGTTTTATTTTCCTTTGGTTGCCATGCCAGTGGCGGGTTTGATGACTTGTTTCGTTTGGGTTCAGCCTGAGCCCATCGAGTGGCTGATATTGATTGGGATTGGAATCGCAACACAAATTGCGCAAGTTAACATGACAAAAGCCTTGCAAATGGAGGAGGTAGGGAAGGTGAGTATCGTTCGTTACTTAACCATTGTATATGCTATTATCATTGGCTACGTTTTCTTTAAAGACGATTACGGATGGATTACCTTGTTAGGGATAAGTTTTGTAGTTTTTGGCGTATTACTCAATCTGTGGTATACGCAACAGAAAAAAGAAAGTAGCCTGAGGCAGGCTTAATCATACATCAAATGCATCTTTGAGCGATCATCCCACTCCGCTTTATATGCCGCGTCGACAAAGTAGATGAGTAAGTCGGCTTTATATGCGGCATCTACGAAATAAATTGTCCGATCCGCTTTGTATTCAGCATCGGTAAAAAACCAAAGTCCCTCATTGCCTTTGGCTTTATATTCGGCATCCACACGGAATACGGATAAATCTGCTTTGTATTCGGCATCAACGACAAATACGGTAACATCAGCTTTATATTCGGCATTAACGGAAAAGATGCTTTGAGCGTGACTAAAGCTTCCTAACAAGAAGCAACAAATAGTGAGAAATAAAAAATTTTTCATGGCTAATCATTTTGAATAAAGGTAAGTGATTTTGTTTTTACCTCTAATAAATCTGCTAAATTTGCACCCTTACTAATAAAGAAAGAGACTCATGGCTTATAATCCAAAGGCAGTTCGTGAAAAATGGCAGAAACGTTGGAAAGAAAATGACACCTATGCAGTATCGAATAAAAGTTCAAAACCGAAGTTTTATGTCTTGGATATGTTTCCATATCCATCGGGTAGTGGATTGCATGTGGGGCACCCACTAGGTTATGTAGCCAGCGATATTTATTCGAGGTATAAGCGATTAAAGGGGTTTAATGTTTTACATCCTATGGGTTTCGACGCCTTCGGATTGCCAGCGGAGCAGTATGCTATTGAAAGTGGAAAGCACCCGAGTGCTACGACTGCTGAGAATATTGCCACTTATAAAAGGCAACTTAATCTTATCGGATTATCTTTTGATTGGAATAGGGAAGTGGTAACCAGTGACCCCGCTTATTACAAGTGGACACAGTGGATATTCCTTAAAATGTTTAATCATTATTATTGCACCGAAGCGAACAAGGCACAAGCCATAAGCACCTTAATAGCCGAGTTTGAGGAAGAGGGTAATCTTAAAACGGCTGCTTATACTGATAATGAAAAGAAATTTACGGCGGAGGAATGGAAGAGCTATTCTGAACAGGAGCGGTCTGACATATTGATGCATTACCGTTTAGCTTACCGAAAAGTTTCTTTTGTCAATTGGTGTGAGGAGTTAGGTACGGTGCTCGCTAATGATGAAGTGATTAATGGGGTATCTGAACGCGGTGGCTATCCAGTTATTCAGAAGCCCTTGTTGCAATGGAGTTTACGGATTACCGCATATGCTGAACGCTTACTTTCAGGTATTACTGACTTAGATTGGTCAGAAAGTTTAAAGGCGCAACAAGAAAATTGGATTGGTAGAAGTCAAGGAGCGAAAGTCGTTTTCAAGGTAGAGGAGGAATCTGAAGATCACCAGTTAGAAATATTTACTACACGTCCCGATACTATTTTTGGTGTAACTTTTATGGTTTTGGCACCCGAGCATCATCTGGTGAATCAAATTGCGACCAAAGAGCAAGAGCAAGCCGTTCGAGCCTATCAGGAAAAAGCAAAGAGCAAGTCGAATGTTGATCGGCAAGCAGGTAAAGAAATTAGTGGTGTATTCACTGGGGCCTATGCCAAGCATCCATTCACAGGTGAGAATATCCCTATTTGGATTAGTGAATATGTCCTCATTGATTACGGTACTGGCGCAATAATGGCTGTGCCGAGTGATGACGAGCGAGACCATGCCTTTGCAAGCCATTTTGGGTTAAATATTATTGAGATTTGCGATAAAAGCGAATATCCCAATGCTTCGAAGGCTGATAAAGTCGGTAAAATGATTAATTCCGACTTTTTGAATGGTATGGAAGTGAAAGACGCTATTGAAAAAGTGATAGAAAAATTAACTGAAAAAGGCATTGGACAGTTAAAAGTCAACTACAAACTTCGAGATGCCAACTTTAGTCGTCAACGATATTGGGGTGAGCCTTTCCCAATAGCCTACAAGGATGATATACCGCATGCTTTGCCAGTTGCTGAACTTCCGCTCGAGCTTCCTGATGTTGAAGATATTAAACCAGTGGGTGGTAAGGCACCCTTGAGTAAGGTGGCCGATTGGAAATACGAAGGAATGCCATTAGACACGGATACCATGCCGGGAAATGCAGGGAGTTCGTGGTATTTTTTGCGTTACATGGATCCGAGTAATCCTACAGAGTTTTGTAGCAAAGAAGCCTTAGATTATTGGCAGGATGTAGATTTGTACATTGGTGGAACAGAGCATGCAGTGGGTCATTTGATGTATGCAAGGTTTTGGCATAAATTCTTGCACGACTTGGCTTATGTGCCTACGCAAGAACCGTTTAAAAAATTGATTAATCAGGGAATGATTCAAGGGGAAAGTGCTTTTGAATATAAGGTGGTTAATGAAAATAAATATGTTTCCTACAACCTGAAGGATGAATACAATACCGTTCCTATCCATGTGGCAATCAATCTAGTGAACGATAAAGGAGAGCTTGATTTAGAGGCAGTTAAAGCCTGGCGACCAGAGCATGTTGATGCAGAGTTTGTCCTTGAAGATGGTAAATACATAGTTGGGCATGAAGTAGAGAAGATGTCTAAGTCGAAGCACAACGTGGTGAATCCGGATGACGTAATTGAGGAGTATGGCGCTGACTGCTTCCGTATGTTTGAAATGTTTCTTGGGCCTATCGAAAATCATAAGCCTTGGCAAACAAAAGGTATCGATGGGGTGGCGAAGTTTCTGCGTAAGACGTGGAATTTATTTCATGATGTAGATGATCAATTGATTCTAAATGATGAACCTGCTACAGATAAAGAATTGAAGGTTCTGCATACTTGCATTAAAAAAGTGAATGAAGATATCGAACGTTTTTCTTTCAATACCTGTATCTCAGCTTTCATGATTTGTGTAAATGATTTGGGTGAATTGAAATGCCACAAGCGGGAAATTCTCGAAGACTTGGTAAAACTCCTTTCTCCTTTTGCTCCGCATCTAGCTGAAGAATTATGGGAAAGATTAGGATATACTACTTCGGTTGTTAAAGATGTCAGCTATCCAAAAGTGAATGAGGAATACTTAACTGAGTCTGTTATCAATTATCCGGTTTCTATCAATGGTAAGATGCGGGTAAAGATTGATTTACCTGCCGATATTAACTCAGACGATGCCAAACGAATAGTGTTAGCCAACGATATCGTTCAAAAGTGGGTCGAAGACAAAGACTTAAAGAAATTTATCTTCGTACCTGGTAGGATAGTGAATATAGTGGTGTAGAGTACACAACAGCTTATTCTAAGCACTTAATATCTTTACTCTGTGCATCGGTTACAGCTATGGCTACCATGTTTAATATTTCTCTGACTGACGAACCAATCTGCAAAACATGAACCGGCTTTTTCATTCCTAAAAGCACGGGACCAATCGATTCGACTTGTGCCATTTCTTGGATCAATTTGTAGGCAATATTTCCTGCGGATAGATTAGGGAATATCAAAGTGTTTGCACTTTTCTTGGCCAGCTCCGAGAAATTGAAAAAGTCGTTCACTAATTCTGTGTTTAGAGCAAAGTTCGCTTGAATCTCACCATCAACGACAAGCGAAGTATCCCTTTGCAGATGTTTCAAGGCATCGCGCATCTTTACGGCGTCTTCGCCTTCATTTGAGCCGAAATTAGAGTAGGAAAGTAAGGCAACACGCGGTTCAATGTTTAATCGTCGCACTTCTTTAACCACGAGTTTCGTGATATCAGCAATCTCTTCAGCTGATGGATTGAGATTTACCGTTGTATCTGCAAAAAAGAAGGGTCCATCTTTAGTAATTAGAATATACATGCCGGCAATTCGTGAAACGCCATCTTCTACTCCAATCACTTGCAGTGCAGGTTTGATCGCAGTAGAGTAGTTCCTGGTCAGCCCTGATATTAGTGCATCTGCATCACCTGTTTCCACCATGGCTGAACCGAAATAATTGCGTTCATGCATCAACTTCTCCGCCTCATATAAGGTTAATCCCCGTCGCTTTCTTTTTGCGAATAGAATCTCCGCATACTTTGATCGGCGTTTACGTTCTGTATTATCACGAGGGTCAATGACTTTACACTTAAATTCAAGGTTGTACTCCTCCATCATTTGATGAATTTTGTCTTTATTTCCTAACAAAATAGGAGTTGCTATTCCCTCATCTTTTGCGAGGTAGGCCGCCTTCAAAATTTTGTAGTTGTCTGCTTCTGCGAATACTACCCGTTTAGGCATTTTCTTCGCGCGTTGGGTGATATTCTTAATCAACTTGTTGTCTAAGCCCAATCGCTTTTTGAGAGTTAGGTCGTACTGTTCCCAATCCGTAATAGGTGCTTGAGCCACGCCGCTATCCATAGCTGCTTTAGCCACCGCGGGAGCGATGCGCGAAATCAATCGAGGATCTAAGGGTTTCGGGATAATTAGTTCACGCCCAAAACTTAAGTTTCGCTCACTGTATGCCTCATTGACCTCCTCGGGTACAGTTTCTTTAGCGATTTCTGCAAGGGCTCGAACAGCAGCCAGTTTCATTGCCTCGTTAATTTGCGTAGCGCGCACGTCCAATGCGCCACGAAAAATAAACGGGAAGCCGAGAACATTATTGACTTGGTTAGGATGGTCGCTGCGTCCTGTTGCCATGATAATATCTTCTCGTGCTGCAATAGCATCTTCGTAAGGTATTTCAGGGTCAGGATTAGCTAAGGCAAAAACAATAGGGTTTGGAGCCATACTTTTTATCATCTCCTTCGATAAAATATTCCCTTTCGATAAACCTAAAAAAACATCAGCATCCTTCATGGCTTCTTTTAGGCTAATTACTTTATCATTTCGAGCGAATAACTTTTTATGTTCATCCAAATTGTCTCGATCCAGGGTAATGAGTCCCTTAGAATCAAACATGTAAATATTTGATGGTTTTACACCTAAAGCCATATACAGTTTGCCACATGAAATAGCTGACGCACCTGCTCCGTTGATGATGACTTTAACTTTGCTGATTTTCTTTTCGGCAATTTCTAATGCATTGAGCAACGCGGCAGACGATATAATGGCCGTGCCATGTTGATCATCATGCATAATAGGGATATTTAACTCTTCCTTTAAGCGTTTTTCTATTTCAAATGCTTCTGGTGCTTTAATATCCTCCAGATTAATACCTCCGAATGTTGGGGCAATGGCTTTAACCGTCTTTACAAATGCATCTACATCTGTTTCATCAATTTCAATATCAAACACATCGATATCTGCAAAAATTTTAAACAGAAGACCTTTCCCTTCCATTACAGGTTTGGAAGCTTCTGGCCCCAAATCACCCAAACCCAGCACAGCTGTACCGTTGGAGATGACTGCTACCAAGTTGCCTTTAGCCGTATATTCATATACTTTGTCCCGGTTTTTCTCTATTTCAATACAAGGTTCTGCAACACCGGGAGAATAAGCCAAAGACAGGTCGCGTTGTGTACTTGTTGGCTTGCTCGGGATGACCTCTATTTTACCTTTTCTTCCTTGGCTATGATAGTCTAGGGCTTCTTTTCGATTAGATTTCATGATTTGTAGTTTGGTATTTCAAATATACGCAATTCAATAGCGAGTAACCATTCGTATTGTGCGAAGAAGAAGATGTTGCACTTGGAATGCCAGAAACTTAAATGACAAAAGTTGTTAGAAAGACTTGAATTGATACTATACTTCAAGGTCTGCGTAATCTGACACAACATGGTATCTAGGGTCATCAATTGTGTGTTGGATAACCTTTTGAAAGCGTGGATTGGCTTTAAGTAAAATATCTTTGCACTCTTCACTGAGATGCACTAGTTTTATTTCCTTGTCAAAATCCAAGTATTTATTTACTACATTTTTCAGTGCCTCGATAGCTGAATGATCTACAACTTTGGATTCGATAAAATCAATTTCAATTTTGTCTGGGTCGCTTTTGGGATCAAACTTTGCAGTAAATGCTTGCGTTGAACCAAAAAATAATGGCCCCCATATTTCATATACCTTGGTTCCATCTTCTCTCATACGCTTTCGCGCGCGAATCATAGTGGCATTTTGCCAGGCAAATACTAGTGCGGAAATAATAACTCCTGTAACAACCGCTATAGCTAAATCTTTCCAAACGGTAACTGCAGATACAACAATTAAAACTATCGTATCAGCTAAAGGAATTTTATGAAGTATTCTAAAGCTACTCCATGCAAAAGTGCTTATAACAACCATAAACATAACACCAACCAATGCAGCTATAGGTATTTGTTCAATCCATGGAGCGCCAAAGAGAATAAACATCAATAAAGCAATGGCCGCTACCAAACCAGATAGACGACCACGTCCACCCGAATTGACATTGATTATAGATTGCCCAATCATCGCGCATCCACCCATTCCACCAAACAAGCCATTTAGAATGTTCGCTCCACCTTGTGCTAAACACTCCCGATTTCCGCTTCCTCGTGATTCAGTTAAATCGTCAATAAGATTTAATGTCATGAGTGATTCTATTAACCCAATTGATGCCAATATAAAAGCGTAGGAAAGAATTGTACCCCAATATCCTTCGAGCGTATGAAACAAGGTGAATATTTGCGATTGAAATGAAGGTAAACTTCCTTCTAAACCGGATCCACCGCCTTCGCGAATAAATGAACCTACTGTACTTACTTCTAGTTGTCCTGCAATGGTTATTCCGCCTACTACGATTATAGCAATCAAAGCAGCTGGCAACTTTTTTGTTATCTTCGGTAATCCATACATGATTAACATAGTGAGAGCGATTAACCCTAACATCATGTAGAGTTTGCCTCCAGATACCCACTCTTTTGCACCCCAAGGACCCGTTTTAAACATTTCTAATTGAGATAGAAAAATAACGATTGCTAGACCGTTAACAAATCCGAGCATTACAGGGTATGGAATAAGTCGAACAAATTTGCCGAGCTTCAGTATTCCCGCCAAAATTTGAATAGCGCCTACAAAGAGTAAGGTAATGAATAACCATTGAAGCCCAAGGTAGCCGTCTGCTAAACCTATAGATAGCCCCACATTATTGCCTGTTTTAATCAGATGAACTATAACTACAGCCATTGCGCCTGTTGCTCCAGAAATCATTCCTGGTCGACCTCCAAACAAGGCCGTAACTATGCCCATCATAAACGCCCCATAAAGGCCCACCAAGGGATCAATTCCCGCTACAAAGGCAAAGGCCACTGCTTCGGGCACGAGGGCTAAAGCAACGGTTAGCCCCGAAAGAATATCATTTTTTTGGTTATTCGTGAAATTCTTTACGTAATTTTTCATTTGATCCAGTGTTTTATCTAAAGGACGCCAAAGGTAAAGATTAAAACCCACTACAAGGTGATATATCAAGAATTGCTTGGATTATTAAAACAGAGCGGCGCACGAGAATGAATACATGCGCCGCTTTATTTAATCTTAGTGTAATGCTTACCTAATGAATCAATATCCAAATATTTCTTCAAGGCTTAATTCTTGGAATTCTCCCATGCTTTGAAGAACATTTAAGTCAATGTTGTCTTTTTTGCCTATCACACAGATGTGGTAGCTTTTTCCTTTGATGTGGTCATAAAAGAACGCTTTCAAATCGATTAAAGTCATGCTTTTGACTTCTTCATAGATATTTTGGTTCACGTCATAGTCTAAACCTAAATCTCGCGCACTTTCATATTGCCAATAAACATCACTGCCTGTTACCCAATCACTTTCTAGTTTTTTTATCACCGCTTCCTTCGCTGCATTAAACTGCATTTCAGCTTCAGGCATATCGTTCATTAAGGCAAACATAGCTTCTGTTGCATCGGAAAGTTTATCGGCTTGTGTACCAATGTAGGCATTCAAGTAATGGCTTTTGTCTTTATCGCTCGGTGAAGAGATATAGCTGTACGCCGAATAGGCTAGGGCCTTCTTTTCACGTATCTCTTGAAATACAATGGAAGAAAGTCCAGATCCAAAGTACTCATTAAACAAACGACTGGCTGCTAATATCTCGGGATTGAAAACTTCGTCTTTCGAGAGAAAAAACATTTCTACTTGCTGCATATCGTATGGGGCATAGAACACCTTATTCACAGAAGTAGCTAACTCAGGATATTCTTTCTTCTCGGGTAAAGGAATCAAATCGCTTGAATTTATATGGTGCTTAGCTATTATCGCTTTGGCATCTTCTACAGGCATTTGACCGTAATAGAAAATTCGATGTTCCCAGTTACTTAGTTCCTTAATTTTATCCGCCAGTTTGTTCACATCCATGCTTTGTAGCTCCTCCAAGCTCAAACGATCCGTAAATGGGTTGTCGGCGCCGTATCTTGCATAGGAACCCAAGCCATTTCTAAGGATGGTATTTTTATCCAGCTTTGCATTTACTCGGGATTTAAGGATGTCATTCACTAACTCGCCATATACTGATGAATCTGCTTGAGCATTTGCTAAAACATGCTCAAAGAGCGCTATGCCTTTATCCAAATTATCTTCCAAACCTTTTAATGACACAAAAACTTGCTCACTTCCAGCATTGACTCCGAATTCTAATCCGTAACGATAGAATTCCTTTTGAAGATCTTCAGCGGAGTACTCATTCGTCCCTAAATAAGGCAAATATTGGATGGCTAAGGCCAATTCTTTATCGGTATTGCTTCCAATATCGAATAGGTAATACAATTCGAAAATTTCGTTGTTCTCGTTTTTGACATAGCTCAACTCAAGGTCATTCAATGATGTAACATCAATCGCTACATCATAGTCCACAAACTTTGGGCTTAAACTTGCTGAAAGCATCGTATCGAAGGCCGCATAAAAATCTGACTGACTTTCTCGGTCAACCTCCACAGCGGTTATTTTAGGTTTAGGCACACTGTGACGATCAGACTCACCAATTCGTTTGTAAGAAACCACGTAATTATTCGTGTAATGTTCATTGGCAAAGGCAATAATATCCTCTTTTGTCACGACTGCCATGCTATCCAATTCATAAACTAGATCGGCAAACTCAAGTTCATTGATAAAAGCGTCAATCATGGTGAAGGCTCTATTTCGATTACTCTCCAATCCCTCAATACGACTGAGTTTCAGGTCATTTACCACAGCCTCTAAAAGCCAATCGTCAAAATCACCTGCTTTAATTTTATTGATTTCCGCGAGTAATAAGTCTTTTACTTCTTCTAAGGTTTGTCCTTCTTTAGGAACGCCATATAAGAAGTGTACGCTGTGGTCTTTCATTACCGAAGGAAAGGAGCCAGCACTAAGCACTTTTTGCTTGAGATTTAAGTCGATATCTATTAATCCAGCTTGACTATTAGCTAGAAGCATATCAATTAGGCGAATCATTTGAGATTCTTTTGTTCCCGCTCCGTCAAACTTAAATCCCATGTAGAGCATTTCTTGTTGTGGTCCTAAAACCTTTTTAACTATGGGCTCATTCAAGTCCGTGTCCGTTGGCATTTGAAATACAGGAACCTCTTGCGCTTGCCAATCCCCAAAGTATTGTTCAATCCAATCAATCGTAGCATCGGGGTCCAAGTCTCCTGAAAGACAAATGGCAATATTATTCGGTACATAGTAAGTGTTAAAATACTCATGGATGTTATACATTGATGGATTTTTCAAGTGTTCTCCTACTCCAATGGTGGTTTGCGTTCCATAAGGGTGGTTGGGCAATAAACCTTCTAAAACGCCCTGATATACCCAGCGTTGATCAGAATCTTGTGAACGGTTAAACTCTTCGTAAACTGTTTCTAACTCGGTATGGAAGAGGCGTAAAACTAAGGTTTGAAAACGTTCGCCTTCTACCATCAACCATTTTTCAAGCTCGTTTGAAGGGATGTCGTTGATGTACACTGTTTCGTCATTGGATGTATACGCATTAGTGCCTTTAGCGCCCAAGCTAGAAACCATTTTATCATATTCATTGGCTATAGCAAACTTAGATGCCTCGAGCGATAAGCTATCAATGCGTGCGTACAGCATTTCTTTTTTTGCTGGGTCATTTTCTTCTTTGTGTTCTTCAAAAGTTGCAGCTATTTCATCGAGTAGCACTTTTTCCGCTTCCCAGTCTTTGGTTCCGATATTGTGCGTGCCTTTAAACATCATGTGCTCAAGGTAATGCGCCAAACCTGTTGTTTCGCTTGGGTCGAACTTCGAACCTGCTTTAACGGCTATCAAGGTTTGAATGCGGGGTTCGACTTCATTAACGGAAAGGTATACTTTTAAGCCGTTATCTAAAGTGTAAATCAGCGTATTGCTCGGGTCATCTTTTAATTGCTCAAAATCGTGTTTATATTTTTGAGTGGTCGAGTTGTTTGGCGTGCATGCCGCTAAGAATGCGATGGCAAGCAGTATTAATAGTTTATTTTTCATCATTATCTTTCTAATTCTAAATCTAACTTTTCTACTAAAGTTTTCAACGATGGATTACTTTGTACCATGCGTTGAAATTTGTCTTTTGCGTTGAGTATTATTTTTTGCTTTTTTTCATTTTCCTCGACTTGAATATCCAGTTCAATTTTTTCTACCGAGAGTGCATTAAATAAAAACTTCCGGATTGCAAGGCTTTCTTTTTCAATTAAACTTGCCTCCACCTGACTATCGGCAATTAAACGAACAGTGCCATCCACCAAGATAGCCTCTTTGTCATTGATGCTATGCAACAAACTTTGATTGCCCTGTTCTTCGAGGACTGTCAGAAATTTTGACCAAACTACATGCAAGTTTTCTTGGTTGAATTCAAGGCTTCCTTGACTTCCCAAATCCTCCGTGGTGTCATCTTTTTTGCTAGCTTCTGGACGATGCATTTCGGACTCCACTTCTTTTTCTAAGTCTTCAAGACTCAGTCTCATTGATGGTTTTGATGTAGTAGGAGTGGATGGGGGAGTTTCAGTCTTGTCTTCGGTTATGTCGACTTGTTCTATTTTTTTATCTTCTTGCTTTGAGCTGGGTGGCTCTTCGCTTAACTTATTATGCTGTTCAACTGTTGTTGCCGGGATTTCTTTATTTTGTTGAAGTGAACTACCGAGATGTTCACTTAACTTTTTTTTTTCGGCCGACTCATCCCCGAAGAAGGATTTTCCATCCATGAGGTTCATCAGAAAGGCCATTTTCATCAGTAAGCCTTCCACTAAAAGCCGTTTGTTCATACTAGCTGCGTAGCTAACATCAGTTTCCGCGGTGAGTGTTAAACCATTGACGAGAAAAGACCGCGGGGTCATCGATGCTTGTTCGAAATAGCGCTTTTTCAAACGGTCACTTAACTCCAGTAGGCGAATGGTTTTAGGGTCTTTGCAAACCAAGAGGTTTCTCAAATGACTACTCAAACCGTGAATAAAGTGATCCCCGTCGAAACCATTGCTTAAAATTTCATCGAGTATGAGTAAAGCTTGACTCAAATCACTCAATAGCAGGGCTTCAGTCAACTTGAAAAAGTAATCATAATCAAGAACATTCAATCCTTTTACTGCCGTTTCATAGCTCAATTCATTTCCTGAAAAACTGACTAAGCGGTCAAAAATGGAAAGAGCATCTCTTAGAGCACCATCTGCTTTTTCTGCTACGATATGCAGCGCACTTTCATCTGCCTGAATTCCCTCTTGCTGAGCGATATTTTGTAAATGCTTAACAATATCAGCAACGGATATTCTTTTGAAGTCATAAATCTGACAACGCGATAGTATGGTTGGAAGGATTTTATGCTTTTCCGTGGTAGCCAATATGAATATGGCATAGGATGGTGGTTCCTCAAGTGTTTTTAGAAAGGCATTAAACGCCTGCGTAGTAAGCATGTGTACCTCATCGATGATATATATTTTGTACTTTCCAGATTGAGGTGGGATGCGTACTTGGGCAATTAGCTGGTGCATATCTTCCACCTTGTTATTGGAAGCGGCATCGAGTTCAAAAATATTAAAAGAGAAATCTTCTTGAATTTGGTCTAAATTCTCCGTTTGCCCCGTGTTAACTGCCTTAGCCATAATCCTGGCACAGGTGGTTTTGCCCACACCACGAGGTCCACAAAAAAGGAAGGCTTGAGCGATGTGGTCATTCTCGATGGAACGCTTTAACGTAGTTGTAATCTGCTCTTGACCTACAACATCCTCAAAGGTTTGCGGACGATATTTTCGGGCGGAAACTATATAACTCATCAAGTGTAAAGGTAGGATTTATTTTATGCCTTAGCTACGAGACTTTGCTAAATTTTATTAACAAATCCAGCCATAAATAAAGCTTATCTTTAAACCATGAAAACACTGGTAATTGGTGCAAGCGAGAATGCTTTTCGTTATTCCTATCGAGCGATTAAAAGTTTGCGTAATCATGGTCATGAGGTAATCGCTATTGCTGCCAAATCGGGGCAAATTGATGATGTTGTTTTTCAAACCAATAAACAGTTTCACCCTGAGATCCATACGGTTACTTTATATATTAATCCTTCCATTCAGAAGGATTACGAAGACTACATTATTTCACTAGCCCCCAAGCGTGTTATTTTTAATCCAGGTTCTGAAAACCCTAGTTTTGCAGACAAACTAAAACAAAATGCTATTGAACCCGTTATAGCCTGTACCTTAGTTATGCTAAATACGAATCAATATGATGCGTAAATGTTGATATATTTCAATGCATTTTGAATTGAGTGTTAAGCGGAGGTGAAAGCTAATTTTAAAATAAAAAAACAATTCAATGAATATCAAACAAGGAATGATGCGTGAAGACGCATTGCAAGGAAGAACAATTGTCGTTACAGGAGGTGGTTCCGGCTTAGGTAAGGCCATGACAAAATATTTCATGCAATTAGGAGCAAACACGGTTATAACCAGCAGACGTTTGGAGTTGTTGAAGGAGACGGCTAAAGAACTGGAAGAAGCAACAGGCGCTCAATGTTTGCCTGTTCAATGCGATGTGCGCGATTTAGCTCAAGTTGAGGCAGTTCGTGATGCGGCGATTGATAAATTCGGTAGAGTAGATATCTTACTCAATAATGCTGCGGGAAATTTTATTAGTCCTACTGAGCGATTGTCAGCTAATGCTTTTAAAACCATTATTGATATTGTCTTGATGGGAACAGTTAATTGTACATTGACATTTGGTAAGCATTGGATTAATACCAAGCAAGAAAAGGCAAATGTCTTGAATATTGTTACAACTTACGCTTGGACAGGTTCGGGTTATGTGGTTCCTTCGGCTTGTGCAAAAGGAGGGGTAGTGGCCATGACGCGTTCATTGGCTTTTGAATGGGCTAAATATAATATTCGCTTCAACGCTATTGCTCCAGGACCATTTCCCACAAAAGGTGCTTGGGATAGATTATTGCCGGGTAGTCTGAAAGAAGAATTGGATATTAGCAAACAAGTACCCTTAAAACGAGTGGGAGAGCATCAGGAGCTGGCTAACCTAGCAGCTTATATGGTGTCTGATTTTGCTGATTATATGAATGGAGAAATTGTTACTCTTGATGGAGGTGAGCAATTGCGTGCAGGTCAGTTTAATAACCTAGAAATGATTCCAAGTGAAATGTGGGATCAGCTGGAAGCAATGATTCGATCCACAAAAAATAAATAGAATTCAAAGACTTAGGAAGTCTAAATAATTTTTATTTGAGCATTACCTTCTTGCTGACATAGTATTTGTCGGCAAAATTCAGATTGACCATGATGTATGGCGTATCCCAAGATTTATCTACGGCTAATTCTAAGTGGTTTTCTGCTCGTTGAACAAATAGTTCTTTACTCAGTAAAATTTTCCCAGTCATATCGGTAATAAAGCAGTCGACCCCCACTAATTTAGCTAAGTTGAACGTCAAATTAATTTGCTTACTCGCAGGATTCGGACTCACTTGGAAATGAAATTGATCTTCATTGGTTCGCACTCGAATGGCCGTTGTTGAGGTATCCACATTCGTAGATCGAAGTTTTACCGCATATAAAGTTGAAGAGGCTTCGGTATCTGCTGTATTGTTCGCTGTAAATGGGTTAAGACTATTACTGTGAATCCCTCCCAAGATGTAACCAATAATAGAACTGTCTTCGCTCAAGTCATTTAATCGCAGTACTTCACTAGTGGTATAGGGTAAATCGTGATTTGGGATAAATTCCGCACTCGCACCTTCTAAACTCGGCATTACTTCAG
>Ga0209137_1000054_pt1 | contig 124467 bp, 121 predicted proteins | sample SaaInl5LU_22_DNA_FD_184642 | JGI IMG/M metagenome (GOLD analysis project Ga0209137, IMG submission 184642) | Marine microbial communities from expanding oxygen minimum zones in the Saanich Inlet - ESP_105LU_22_DNA (SPAdes) (version 2) | ecosystem: Environmental > Aquatic > Marine > Intertidal...
CTTTAAAGTCACCAAATTGCTTGGTGATCGCAGCTGTCAAGGTTGTCTTGCCATGGTCAACGTGACCAATCGTGCCGATGTTAACGTGGGGTTTCGAGCGTTCAAACTTTTCCTTAGCCATGGGTGGGCAGCCTTATATGTTAAAGGGGGCACGCGGCCCGCGATTGTGATATGGGCGGGCAAATATTGGAGAGTGCAGCGAAAATCAAGACCCTTGTTTCAAAGCCCCGGACCCGCGTTCACTCACTGCGGGTTTGGCCAGAGCCCTCCTCGGCCTCATCGGGCAAAATGACAATGGTGTCGGGCCCATCAAACCAAGGTTGTTTGCGCAGCCAATCTTCGGTTTTCCTTGCGGCTTGTTCGGAGAGATCCCGCATTTGCTGCGCGCGGCTGCGGGTGAAGCCCGAACCCAAAATGGATCCGCCGGTGAGCCGTTCGATCACCGTGATCTGATGCGGCTCCTCGGTGAGGACTTTGCCAGTATGATCCTCAACCACGATGACCGTAAAAATCAGGATAGATTTCGGTGCCGCAAAGAAGGGAATGCCCGGCTTGGCCAGGACATAGCCGCCCGCCGTGATGCCCAGGTGGTAATAGGATCCGCCTTCGAATCTGGAGAATCGTTCCTTAAAGGCCAGATCCAGCGCCTGCATCCATTCCTCACGGCTGGCGCTGCGGGACAGCGGGCCTTTGGCCAATTGCGCCTCAGCACGCGGCACCAATTGCCCCAATCTGAAATTTCCAATGGGCACAATCTCTTCGGTCAAATCCCGCGTTGGCGCTGCACAGGCCGCAGACAAAAGCAAAATTACGACCGAGACAAAACGCATCACCATATCAGCTCCCTATTTCGTCCAATCTGCTACCAAGCCCACCCGCCCATGGCAATAAAAACACGGGAGCCCGGCCCTATTCGGCACAAATCTGTTGAATGGCTTGCCACTCTTCGGATGAAACTGTTTTTTTGTAACTCCGCGTTGTCTGGACCGCGGCTCGGGCATGGGCCGCTCTTGCAGCACTGGGGGGATGCGAGCTGATCCAGCCCATGTCAAAGACCGGATCCCCCATTTTCTCAAGCAAGAGTTCGAAAAATTCCGCCAATGCCTCTGGGGACACGCCCGCCTTGGCCATTTGCACCAGAGCAAAGTCATCAGCCCGAGCCTCAACACCGCGAGAGTTTTTAGCTGAGATCAACGTCTCCCCGGCAAGAGCCAAAACGGTCCCGCCAGTGGCATCGCCGAGGACCAAAGACAGCAAACCCGCCGTGCCTGCCGCCCGCAAGGCTTGTTCGATTGGGTCTCTTTGAGCCACATGGCCCAGCTCATGCGCCAAGATCGCAGCCAATTGTTCGGGTGTCTCGGCCATTTCAATCAAACCGCGCATCACGACAATACGGCCACCGGGCAGAGCGAAGGCGTTGATCATTTTGTGATCCACCACGCCCACCTGAACGGCATAGGGAAACTCTTGCCCCTGTTGCAACGCCTGCATCATCCGCTCCAAAGCCATTTGCCCCTTGGGATTGGTGCAACGCCAATCGCCACGATCTTCCTTTGACAGCACGCGCTCAAATTGTCGCAGGATCGCATTGCCGACCCTGACCTCCCGCTCCGGTGGGATAAATGCGGCCAATTGCCCGGCCAGGGCCGGAACAATTACAAAAATCATGAGCGCAACAGCCGCGCCACCGGCCCCGATCCAAGCCCCTATTTTTCCCCAGGTTCGGCCTGTGACAGTGGCTTTGGTGAGATTGGGACAAGCGGCCTTGATCGCGGCAATGGCCCGCGCATTGCTCAGAACAATACGCGCCTCACCCGGATCAACTGCCCCCAAGCACAGAACCAGCCCGCCCCCTGCATCATCGCGCAACTGTCGCAGCCCTTCCAAAGGCCAAGTGTCCAATTCTGCGCCGGAGCTGTCACGGATGGTCAAGCACCGGCTCTCAACTTCAAGCGAGACAAAAACCTGCCGCCGCTGCGCTGAGAGCCCATCAAAATATCGCGCATCCACCCATGCGAAAGCCACCTTAGAAGGCCCCGCCAACATCCAACGCATCGGCGAAACCATCCGCGTCAGCCATGAGATCCCCCGCGCGCTGACGTATCTGCTCGAGCTGCCCTGAATTCTCGACCCGCAGCGTGTCAACGAGATGGCCAAGAATGGGCGCTGAGATACACACGGTCACAAACGCGCCAATAAGAACAATGTACGCCGAAGAACCCAAGATGAGAACCAGAGCCCCAAGCAGGCCGCCGCCCGTCATGCCATTGCTGCCCAACGCCGGGAAAACAAAAAACAAAGCGGCAAAAAACAAGATCACGAAAAAGGTCAAAATCGTAAAAAGAATAATCCCCAGTACGAAAATGCCAATCACCCGCTCACAGGACGCTTGAGAGGTGAAGCGCACCTGGCCGTCCAGGACTTTATGGGCGGTTAGATATTTGAAACTTTCCACTTGGTAGTAGATAAATCCAAAGAGCAGCCAAATACAGCCAGCAAAGGATAAAATGGAGAGAAAACTCAAGAATAGAAAACCCAAGAATAGCCCCCAGTAGATGATGACGCCAGCCGGCAGCAACAAACCCACAGCGATAAACAGATGCTTCATTGCCCCATAGAGCGCCGTCCACTGCCCCTCCTGCTCAAAACTCGCATCACCATACCACATACGATCGGTCATGTATTTTTCCAGACGAAATGTCGCCAGGGGCATGAGCGCGCCGAGGGTCACAATAGACAGTCCAAAATAGAGCAGCGCGCGCCACGCATATCCCACGGCCGCGGGATCCATTGAAAAGCGCAGGCCACGCCAACGGGTGCGCGACAGCATGTATCGGCGTGCGCGGTATTGCGCAAAAAAGATCAAGGGCAGCACTGCCAAACCGGTCCCATAGGTTGCCCCAAGCTGCATTAAAATATCCGTGGGGCCGTTGGGCTTCGAGCTTATCGCGCCCCAAAGACTAAATCCTATGAAACTTAACACCACTTGCAGCACGCCCAAATACACCGCAAGAACAACCAGAGCGATCAAAAAGCCCAAGAATTTTTCCAACCCCGTGCCGGTATACTCAAAGGAGTCTCCCTCCGCCACAATCGACGACCAGATATATCGGCGCATCCGTGTGCGGGCCCAAAATCGGTAGATGCCCAAGGTCACAACGGTCAAAGCGCCCGTCCAAACGGCAAGCCAAAAAAGTTTGGAATTTTCAGGCAAAAAGCTGCCGTTTAGATGCGTCGGGGCCGAAGTCGCGCCCTCTCCCTGCGGGGTCAAAATGTCTGACATGGGTTTTATCCTGCAATTACATATCAATACCTTGCAGGATAATCACTTCGTAAAACAATTGTCACGCGGAAATCCGCGTGGCGCCATACGGCCAGCGCTGGCGCGTTTGCCCATCCATTCGGCCAGTTCCTCAGCCTCAACCACGCGTTTTCGACCGGCAGGGTCTTTCCAAGACAACCCCTCTTCGCGGGTAAATGTCGTGGCATCCGATAGGCCGCCGTCTTTATATTTTTGCAAGCGCACCCCTTTGCCTCGGCCCATTTCCGGCAGCTCATCGACCGAAAATATCAAAACCTTGCGGTTTTCACCGACACAAGCCACATGGTCTCCAACCACTGGGCAAGACAGAAGCGCCTTCACGTCATCCTTGACATTCAACACCTGCCGACCACTGCGCGTTTGTGCCACAATCTCGGTTTCAGGCACCACAAACCCATCGCCGGCCGTTGAGGCCACCAGGCGCTTGACCGACGGATCATGGATGAAGAAATCCACAATTTCGACATCATTGGGCAGATCCACCATCAACCGCAGAGGCTCGCCCATGCCGCGTCCGCCGGGCAGATTATCCGCCACCAGAGTATAAAAGCGACCGTTGCTGCCAAATACAATCAGCTTGTCCGTGGTCTGCGCATGGAAGACAAAGCGCCCCTCGTCCCCATCTTTGTATTTCAGAGGCTTGTCCAGGGCCACATGGCCAGACATGGCCCTTATCCATCCCATTTTCGAGCAAACAACCGTCACCGGTTCACGCTCAATCATCGCCTCAAGCGGCACCTCTTCCACCTCGCCAGCAATGGCAAAAGCGGTGCGGCGCGCGCCTCCGGCATAGTCTTTGCCAAAAGCTTTGCGCGTCGCGCGCAGTTGTTCACTGATTTTCGCCCATTGCAGACCTTCATCGGCAATCAAATCGTCTAAAGTGGCCCGCTCTTGTTGCAAAGCATCGCGCTCACGGCGCAATTCCATCTCTTCCAAACGCCGCAGACTGCGCAGGCGCATATTTAAAATCGCCTCGGCCTGAACCTCCGACAGCTCCTCTTGTCCCGCCACCGCCTTGCGATAGCTCAGCGGGCCGATATAATCACCCTCTGACATCGCCCGCGGGTGATCCCGGCTCCAATCTTCAAACATCAACGCGGTTTTCGGATCCTCATCATAGCGGATAATATCAATCACCCGATCGAGATTGAGAAACGCCAGAATAAAGCCTTCCAAAACCTCCAGACGGTGATCGATTTTTGCCAAACGATGCTCAGAGCGCCGCAGCAGGACCTCTTGCCGGTGATCAAGAAAGGCACGCAGCACCTCCTTCATACTGCAAACCTTTGGGGTGAGCCCATCAATCAGCACGTTCATATTCAAACTGAATCGCAGCTCGAGATCGCTGTTGCGATAGAGCATATTCATCAGAAGGTCCGGTTCCACATTCTTACTGCGCGGCTCCAGAACAATCCGCAGATCTTCCGCTGATTCATCGCGCACATCGCCCAGGATTGGTACTTTTTTGGTTTGGATAACCTCAGCCAATTTCTCAATCAGCTTTGATTTTTGCACCTGGTAGGGAATTTCGGTGACCACAATTTGCCAAAGCCCGCGGCCGAGATCCTCAACCTCCCATTTGCACCGCAACCGAAACGAACCGCGCCCTGTGCGATAGGCCTGCGCGATCGTCTCGGGTGGCTCGACCAAAATACCGCCGGTCGGAAAATCGGGACCGGGCACATATTGCAACAATGTATCGTCACGCGCATCCGGGCTTTTGATCAAATGCAAACAGGCATCGATCAGCTCCGAGATGTTATGCGGCGGGATATTGGTGGCCATGCCCACCGCAATCCCGCTGCTGCCATTGGCCAAAAGATTGGGAAAGGTTGCGGGCAGAACCACGGGCTCGGTGAGCGTGCCATCGTAGTTTTCTCGGAAATCCACTGCATTTTCCGACAGGCCCTCCAAAAGCGCCTCGGCCACAACGGTCATCCGCGCCTCAGTGTATCGGCTGGCGGCGGGATTGTCGCCGTCGATATTGCCAAAATTGCCCTGACCATCCACCAGCGGATAGCGCACGTTGAAATCTTGCGCCAAACGGGCCATGGCATCATAGATCGCCGCATCGCCATGAGGATGATAATTGCCCATCACATCGCCGGAAATCTTCGCAGATTTGCGAAATCCGCCGTTGGCGGTCAGCTTCAGCTCGCGCATCGCATAAAGAATGCGGCGGTGAACCGGTTTCAATCCATCCCGTGCATCTGGCAAAGCCCGGTGCATGATTGTCGACAGCGCATAGGTAAGATACCGCTCGCCAATGGCCCGGCGGAGCGGTTCGGTCGTTTCACTTGGCATTGGCCCGGTATCATTTATCTGTTCTGACATGGGTTGGGTGTATCTGCCGAAAACTTGCAGGTCTAGCCCTACTCCGCGGCGATCTGCGCGAAAACCGCCGCGCGCGATTAAAACCATCGTGCCAGAAACCGCACGCCCCAATAAACCGTTGACCCGCCTGGTGGAAATCAGGCAAGTGGGCGCTGAAACAGGCGGGGGCACATATGCAAAAATCAATTCTGATCACGGGGTGTTCTTCGGGCATCGGCTTGGATTGCGCTGAAACACTGCATGCTATGGGCTGGAAAGTCTTTGCCAGTTGCCGCAAGCAGGAAGATTGTGATCGGCTTGAAGCCATGGGCCTCACCTCGCCGCGCCTGGATCACGCGGATGCCGCCTCGATCCGAGATACGATTTCGCAAGTGACGCAAGCCACCGGCGGCACGCTGGATGCGGTGTTTAACAATGGGGCCTTTGCGGTGCCGGGCGCGGTCGAGGATTTACCCACCGACGCCCTGCGCGCCATCTATGAAACCAATGTTTTTGGCTATCACGAGGTCATTCGGCAGGTCCTGCCGATTATGCGGGCGCAAGGCCATGGGCGCATTCTCAATTGCTCCTCGATTTTGGGCTTCATCACCCTGCGCTTTCGCGGCGCCTATAACTCAACCAAATTCGCCCTCGAAGGATTGAGTGACACGCTGCGCCTTGAGATGCGAGGGACTGGGATCAAGGTGATCTTGATTGAACCGGGTCCCATTGGCACAAAGATTCGTGAAAACTCCATTCCGCATTTTGAGAAATGGATTGATTGGGAGAACTCTCCGCGCAGAGCCCAGTATGAGCGCGGGTTGATCCCGCGGCTTTATAGCCCGTCAAAGGAGCCCGACTTCTTTGAACTGCCCGCCTCGGCTGTCACAGCAAAGGTTGTGAAGGCTTTGCACAGCGCCAACCCAAAGCCGCGCTACTACGTCACCACACCCACCCATATTATGGGGGTCTTGCGCCGCATCCTGCCGACCCGTGCGCTCGATTGGCTTTTGGTACGGATGTAATGTCGCATGGGATTGGTCTTTGACAGAAATTCCCCTAAGTGAAGCTTAATCATTAGGAGGTGCTCTATGGGCAACGATCCACTTTTTATCATCGCCACGCTCGCCTGCGTTGTGGTTCTTGCCATTTTGGCTCTGGGTATTGGCAGCTTTGCCAAGGGCGGAGAGTTTGCCCGCAAACATTCCAACCGCCTGATGCGCTACCGCATTGCAGCTCAATTCGTCGCCGTTGTTTTGATTCTTCTCGCTGTCTTCTTTGGAAAGGGCTAACTATGGTTGTGCTCAATAAAATCTACACAAAAACCGGAGATGCCGGCACCACTGCGCTTGGCAATGGCGCGCGCGTTGAGAAACATGCTTTGCGGGTGAATGCCTATGGCACAGTGGACGAAACCAACGCCACGGTGGGCCTCGCGCGGCAGCATTCGACGGGTGAAATGGATGCGCAATTGGCCGCCATACAAAACGACCTGTTCGATCTTGGCGCAGATCTTTGCCGCCCCGATATGGAAAAGGACGCTGAAGCAGAATACCAACCGCTGCGCATGACCCCAGCACAGGTTGCGCGCCTGGAGGCAGAGATCGACGCGATGAATGACGCTTTGGAGCCGCTGCGCTCTTTCATTCTTCCCGGTGGCTCCGCACTTGCAGCACAGCTGCACCTGTGCCGAACCGTCTCACGCCGCGCCGAACGGATGACCGTGGAACTGGCCGGGCAGGAGGCAATCAATGCCTCTGCCTTGCAATATCTCAATCGCCTTTCCGATTGGTTTTTCGTCGCCGGACGTATCGCAAATGATGATGGGCGCGCCGATATTCTTTGGATTCCGGGCGCCAATCGTTGAGATCCGAAGGTGACCGCTTGTAACACTTTGGAAACATCCAATCGCAATTTGGCCGCGGCAATGCGCCGAAATGTCGATTTTCCCCTGTTTCCCAAAGAAAAACGCAGGTAACACTGCGGCAATTGTGAACTGAGAGTCGCCCGCGGCTCGCCCATCTACGGAGATATACACCATGAAGGTCTTAGTGCCGGTCAAACGTGTAATCGATTATAACGTGAAAGTCCGTGTTAAAGCGGACGGCAGCGGCGTCGATTTGGCCAATGTAAAAATGTCGATGAACCCTTTCGACGAAATTGCTGTCGAACAAGCCATCCGCTTGAAAGAGGCAGGGCAGGCCGATGAGGTGGTTGCGGTTTCCATTGGTGTGAAACAAAACCAAGAGACCCTCCGCACGGCGCTGGCCATGGGCGCGGATCGCGCAATCTTGGTGGTCGCAACCGACGACGTGCATACAGATATTGAACCTCTTGCGGTTGCAAAAATCCTCAAGGCTGTCATCGACGAGGAGCAACCCGGTATTGTTTTGGCTGGCAAACAGGCGATTGACAATGACATGAACGCCACAGGCCAAATGCTGGCGGCCCTGACCGGTTGGTCACAGGCCACCTTTGTGTCTGAGCTCGAGATCCAAGGTGACAGCGCTTTGGTAACCCGTGAAGTGGACGGCGGCCTTCAAACGATCAAAGTCTCCATGCCGACCATTGTCACCGTCGACCTGCGTCTGAATGAACCACGCTACGCCTCCTTGCCGAACATTATGAAGGCAAAGAAAAAGCCTATGGATGAAAAAACACCCGCAGATCTTGGCGTCGATATCGCGCCGCGCCTGACAATTGTCTCTACCGGGGAACCTGAGGCCAGAGCGGCGGGCATCAAAGTGGGCTCCGTCGATGAGCTGGTCGAAAAACTTAAAGAAGTGGGGGCTGTATAATGGCTGTACTCCTGATGGCTGAAGTGAACGGCGGCGAATTATCCGTTGACTCAACTGCAAAAGCGCTCACCGCCGCAAAGCAAATGGGCGAAGTGACCGTGCTCTGTGTCGGATCCGGCTGCTCATCTGCGGCTGAAGCGGCCGCGAAGCTTGACGGCGTGTCCAAAGTGCTTTGCGCTCAACATGACGCCTACGGCCATGATCTTGCCGAACCTGTTGCCGCTTTGATTGTATCGCTCGCCGGCGATTACAGCCACATCGTCGCGCCCTCCACCTCGGCCTCCAAGAACATTCTGCCGCGAGTCGCTGCGCTTTTGGATGTTATGGTCATCTCCGAAGTGACAGCGGTTATTGACGCAGAGACATTCGAACGGCCCATCTATGCGGGCAATGCGATCCAAACGGTAAAATCCACCGACGCCACCAAAGTCGCCACGATCCGCACCTCGACCTTCGATGCAAGCGGTGAAGGCGGCGCGGCCCCGGTCACCAGCATTGATGCCGCCGGCGATCCCGGCCTGTCCTCTTGGGTGGAAGACAAAGTGGCTGAAAGCGATCGTCCCGAACTGACATCTGCGGGGGTTGTGGTCTCTGGCGGCCGCGGCGTTGGCTCGCAAGAGGATTTCAAAATCATCGAAGATTTGGCCGACACATTGGGCGCCGCAGTGGGTGCCTCGCGCGCCGCCGTCGATTCGGGCTATGCGCCGAATGACTGGCAGGTGGGGCAAACCGGTAAGGTTGTGGCACCCGATCTCTATGTTGCCATTGGCATTTCTGGTGCCATTCAACATTTGGCCGGCATGAAGGATTCTAAAGTGATCGTTGCGATCAACAAGGATGAAGAGGCCCCGATCTTCCAGGTGGCCGATTTTGGTCTTGTGGGTGATTTGTTCGATGTCGTGCCGCAGCTGACCGCGAAACTGACCTAGGCTGAAACGCAAGGTTTAGAAACGCTGCAAAGGCCCGTCTCAATGGCGGGCCTTCGTGATTTAGGGATGTCACAATCCAGCCTAGGCGGTTTCCCCAAAACGATTGGCCACCAAATCGCGCAAGGCCTCCGCTAAGGCCACCGCCTCTGCCCCGCGGGTTTCAACCTCGATTGAGGTGCCATTGGCCGCGGCCAGCATCAACAATCCCATGATGCTGTCCCCTTCGGCAGACAACCCATCTTTGCGCACAATTGCGCCGGCATCAAACTGCTCAACCGTTTCCACAAATTTCGCAGAGGCCCGCGCATGGAGGCCTTTTTCGTTAATAATATCCAATGTTTGCAGCACGTTTTCGTCCTATTGAGTCTCGGGAAGACAATCCATATATTTCCGGCCCGCGTCTATGGCCCGCGAAATCGCCTCTGGTACGGTTTGGCTGCGGGATTTGGCCAGCTTAACCAAAAGCGGCAGATTGGCGCCGTAGAGCACCCGGCGATTGGCACAATTGCAGGCAGAGAGTGAAAGGTTGGACGGCGAACCGCCAAACATATCGGTGACAATCACCACGCCGCCGCCAATATCCACCCCATCTGCCGCTTGGCAAATTTCAATCCGCTTGGCTTCACGGTCGCAATCCGCGCTGATCGCAACCGCTGCAATGCCCCGTTGCGCGCCCACAACATGTTCGACCGCCGCCTTATATTCGGTGGCCAGCCCGCCATGCGCTACGATAACGATACCTATCAACTGCTCAAAACCTTAGAGTCTGAAGTGTCCGACGGAGCCGCCTGTTCCAGCAGCTCTCTGTGTCGTATGCTCACATGCCAGCCGCGCAATTGCAATTCTTTCTGTAACATTTCAACCATTGTGACGGATCGATGTTTGCCGCCCGTACAGCCAAAGCCAATGGCCAGATGCGAACGCCCCTCGGCCACATGGGCTGGAATTACAAGATCGATCAAATCGAGCACCTTTTGTTTGAAGGCCGGAAAATTACCGTCTGCGGCCACATAGGCCTGCACCTTGGGACTGCGGCCGTCTTCTGCTCTGAGATGTTCATCCCAATAGGGGTTACGCAGGAACCGGCAGTCAAACATCATATCAATGCCCCGCGGTGTGCCGCGTTTATACGAGAAGGACTGCACAGAAATCGCCATTGGATTGCCAGTGTCCGGGACGAAATAGCGGGTGACCTCCGCACGCAGGTCATGGGGCGACATTTGTGTGGTATCGATCAAAACATGGGCTCTGACACGCGCCGGCTGCATCAAGTCCATATCCAGCAAAATCCCCGCAAGCGCTGCGCCATCTGGTGACAGGTGGTGGCGGCGCCGCGTTTCGGAGAACCGGCGGATCAGCACATCCACCGAGCAATCCAAATAAAGCACCTCAAGCACCAATGACGGATTGGCCGACAATGTCGCAATTGTATCCATCATTTGAGCGGTTGAAAAATCACGATTCCGCGTATCAAGACCCAGAGCAATCGGCCGGCTGAGGCCCGGCGTTTCGAACAATCTCGGCGCAAGAGTCAAAGGCATATTATCAATCGATTCAAAGCCTGCATCTTCCAAAGCATTGATCGCGGTTGTTCTCCCGGCCCCTGATGGGCCGGTCACGAGCACCACATGCACCGGTTGCGTCTTGTCAGTCATAGGCTGCAAATCCATTTTCAAGCAAAAGCAGAAGCGCCGCAGCGCGCGGCACTTCCGGCCCACCGGGAATAACCGAGACTCGATGCCCCAATCTTGTGACTTCCTGAACAAAAGGCAAGCGGCGATAACAAGTTTGTGACAGATCGATGCAAAACTTTAGCGACGCCTCGGGCGTATATGCGCAGGACAGAAGGCCAAGGCCGCGCGCCTCAATGCGCCCTGCAACAGAATTTGCCACCTGAAGGCGCAAACCGTTCTGCGAAGCGCGCAGCCAGACGCGATCATCTGAAACCAACTCAGCCCCCAGCGCCAGCATTTCAATCGCAAGGCTGGATTTGCCTGCGCCTGAAGGTCCAAGCAGCAGCAACCCGCGGCCGCCCAATGACACGGCAGTGCCATGCAACAGCAACGCAGCATCGTCATTGCTGTAATTTTTCCAGGCATCATAGCTCATGATATTAAACCGGCAGACCGAACAAAAAGCGCGCGCCGAAGGCTGGGCCCTGTCCAGAAGGATGAACCGGCTCTGCGCGAATGACACCTGAATGGGCCGCTATAATCTTTGCCGCCTCCGCAAGACCCGCCGTGAAGTCCTGGGCATCCTGCCCGCCCGTTCGGGTCAAATCTCCCGTCCCGAATAGGGTTTGGCTCAGACCTTCTGGCAACGGTGGGCCTGTATCTTCGACCACCACCAGAACCATGCGATCTTGGATCCGTGTCCAGATGCGAATTTCATCCCCCCAGGCGCATCTTTGAATGGCATTTGATAGAAAGGCTGACAAGATATCTCCCACAGCCGTCGGCAGGCCTTCAATGATCACCGGCACTTTTGGCGTCGACTGTGTCAAAACCAGACCCCGCGTCGCCGCCGCCGGGCGCAGCGCCGCCACCCGGCCGGTGATCAATGAAATCAATTCAAACCTTTCCTTCTTGACCATCTTGGGACGGGGCGTCTCTTTGACCGCCGCGGGCTCTGGCGCCGCCGCTTGCTGAAGCGGCACTGTCGCCCGCTCCAAACGCAGCAAATCATTATCAATCACATCCAGAAGTTTTGCTGATGCCGAAGGGTCTTGTTGAAGGCGCAAAGCTTTGATCGCGGACCTCATCGAGGTCATGGGGTTGGCGATTTCACCCGCCATCTCCGCAACAGCGGCCTCCGCCTCTCGAATGCGCAAGAAAAGCCCGCCGATCGTCTGGTGCAGCGCCGCAGACAGACGACCAATGCTGTCTCTGCGCTGCGGCAAACTCGGCTCTGCGATGTCTTTGGCCCCTATCCCATCGCGCAGCTGACTGGAAAACCGTTCCAGAGCGTCGGCCATGCGGTTGACCGGACCGAACATCACACAGACGCTCACCACCGAAAGAATGATCGCAAAAACCACGGCTGCGAAAAGCAAGCGCAGGGCCAATTCCAGAACCATTCTCCGCTCGCCGGGATCGCTGACCTTGCCTGGATATCCAAGGACGAGGCCACCCACCATCTTTTGACCATGCACGATGGGTGTCGCCACCCAGATCTGGTCCCCAATGCTTTGGCTCTGGGTCTCTCGCGGCGCCACGGGCGCATGGATCACCGCCGCGACCACAGACGCGACCGCGTCTGACCGGTTCATCGCCATCGCATTCTGGCCCGAGATTTGTGCATAAATCTCAGCCAAATGATCCAGCAGCACCGGTTCGGGCGGTCCTAGCCAGACAGGCCACGCGCCGGGGGATGGCAAGGCAGAGCGCGCCTTAAGACTGTGTCCTGGCGTCAGCGTTCGCAGCTCACCCTGCGGGCCGAAGGCGATCACCTCAACACCGTCACGCAAAGTGATGGTTTCGAAAATCTCCTCAAGATCTGCCCCGTCATCCTGCACAAGATCCACCGGGACACGATGCGGCAACCGACCCTCAACCACATGGGCGAGCAAAAGAACCTCAGTGGTCAATTGCGCGCGTTTGGCATCGCTGTGGTCAAGGTGGAGCTGCAACAGCCAAAACGCAGCGGCCGCCGGCAGAAAAAGCACCAGCAAATGGGAAAAGGTGATCCGGCGGGTCATGGGCGATCGGAGAATCCCCATAAACCATCGATTTCGACGGTAGACGATGAGATCATTCATTGCGACCATCCAATCCTCGCAAAGACCGAGACTTAACCTTCATTATATCGATAACCGATACCATAGAGTGTCTCAATTGCATCAAAACCTCCGTCCACCCGCCGCATTTTTTTGCGCAGCCGTTTGATATGGCTGTCTATGGTTCGATCATCGACATAGACCTGATCATCATAGGCCACATCCATCAGTTGGTCGCGGCTTTTGACAAAGCCCGGCCTGACCGCCAGCGCCTTCAGCAAAGCAAATTCCGTCACGGTCAAGGCAACGGCCATACCGCGCCAAGTCACCCCGTGGCGCATCGGATCCATCGCCAAATGACCACGCACCATGATGGTCGTATCGTCCCCCTCTGGCGCCTGATCTGCCCCCAATATTTCCCAGCGTCGCAAAAGCGCGCGGATGCGCTCGAGCAAGACCCGCGGCGAACTTGGTTTTTTCACATAATCATCTGCCCCCATGCGCAGACCCAATACTTCGTCGATCTCATCGTCTTTCGCAGTGCAAAACATCACTGGGATGGTCGACACCTGCCGCAGCCGTTGCAACACATCCATACCATCGAGACCTGGCAGCTTGGCTTCCAGCACCAGAATATCCGGCAGAGATTTTGAAAAGGACTCCCAAGCGGCAAGCCCATCGAAATAGCACTCGACTTCAAACCCTTCGGCTTCAAGCATCATGGAGAGCGACATCATGTAGCTGCGATCATCATCGACAAGAACTATTCTTGGCATTGGTATCGTCCTCTGATCGGCTCAACATTTTAACACTGATATCTGCCACCACTTTCTTTAGTTTTGCCGATCGGCGCAATAAGCAACCACGAATCAGCCTGAAACTCACAGCACTATGATCTGCAATTCGCTTCGATGACGTTAATTTCGCCAAGGTCCAAAAAATTATTGCGCCAAACTGCCACTGATTGCGCTAACGATGCAATCCGATACTGTTGATGGTTTGCCGAGGCATGTTAAAGGCTGTTTGTAAGATGCATTCCTTAGGAGCAATGGCATGACCAATGGACGCGTAAACCCCCAATTCACCCTCGAAGATCAAGGCATCACTGGGCTGGGGACTGTCTATTATAACCTGCTGGAACCCACGCTCATCGAACAGGCTTTGGCTCGAAAAGAAGGCACGCTTGGCAAGGGCGGCGCCTTTTTAGTGTCCACCGGCAAATTTACCGGCCGGTCTCCGAAAGACAAACATGTGGTAAAAACCGCTTCTGTTGCCAATAGCATTTGGTGGGAAAACAATGCCGAAATGTCTGAGGCGGGTTTTGAGGCGCTTTACGAGGATATGATCGCTCACATGCAGGGGCGTGATTATTTTGTGCAAGACCTTTTTGGCGGCGCAGATCCCGCCAACCGCCTCGATGTGCGCATGGTGACAGAGCTGGCCTGGCATGGGCTGTTCATTCGCCATATGTTGCGCCGGCCTGATGCGGAGGAGCTGGAAGAATTTACAGCCGATTGGACTGTGATCAATTGCCCCTCCTTCCAAGCAAACCCCGAGCGCCACAATTGCCGCTCTGAAACAGTTATTGCGATGAATTTCGACCGCCGGATCATCTTGATTGGCGGCACGGAATACGCAGGCGAAAACAAAAAATCTGTCTTCTCACTGCTCAACTACCTGCTGCCTGAAAAAGGCATTATGCCGATGCATTGCTCGGCCAATCATGCCCCTGGCAATCCCGTGGATACGGCAGTGTTCTTTGGATTGTCGGGCACGGGCAAAACCACGCTTTCAGCGGATCCCTCCCGCGTGTTGATTGGTGATGATGAGCACGGCTGGTCTGATCGCGGCACCTTCAATTTTGAAGGGGGGTGCTATGCCAAGACCATCAATCTGAGTGCAGAGGCCGAGCCAGAAATCTTCGCCACCACCTCGAAATTCGGCACGGTCATTGAAAATATGGTCTATGATCCCGAAACCAAGGAGCTGGACTTTGACGATGACAGCCTAACGGCCAATATGCGCTGCGCCTATCCTCTGGACTACATCTCAAATGCTTCGCCCACAGCGCTTGGCGGGCATCCTAAGAACATCATTATGTTGACCTGTGACAGCTTCGGCGTTTTGCCACCGATTGCGCGATTGACGCCAGCGCAGGCCATGTATCACTTTTTATCGGGCTTCACCGCCAAAGTCGCAGGCACTGAGCGCGGGGTGACCGAACCGCAGCCGACCTTCTCAACCTGCTTCGGCGCCCCCTTCATGCCGCGCCGTCCAGAGGTTTATGGCAATCTTCTGCGCGCAAAAATCGCCAAACATGGCGCAACCTGCTGGTTGGTGAATACCGGTTGGACCGGCGGCGCTTATGGAAAAGGCAGCCGTATGCCAATCCGTGCGACCCGCTTGCTGCTCAGCGCCGCGCTCGATGGCACGCTGGCCAATGGCACATTCCGCACCGACCCAAATTTTGGCTTTGACGTGCCGACCTCCGTGCCAGGCGTGGCAGATCTCTTGCTCGAGCCCAGACGGACCTGGGAGGACAAGGGCGCCTATGACGCGCAGGCCGAAAAGCTCGTCGCAATGTTCAGCGAAAATTTCAAACAATATCTGCCCTATATTGACGATGACGTGCGCGCCATCGCATTGGGCGGCTAGATCGGTGCATTCGGCTGCGGGGTCATCCGATCACATCACCCCGCGGCGGATCAAATTCAGGCCCGCCAAGATTAAAACGCTCAAGGTCGCGATGCGAAACATATTTTGGTTGATACGATCTTGGATTTGAAACCCGATCCATATGCCCAAACAGGCAGGAGCAATCGCGAAGACACCAAGGCCCAAAGCCTGAGGTGTTGCGATGCCTGAACCGAGGTGGCCGAATAACAGCAGCACGGCCCCAAGGCCATAAATCACACCCTGCGCCCGCATCTGTGCCTGCTTTTCCAGGTGATAGGTGGACAGATACATGACCGTCGGCGGGCCCCAAACTCCCGAAATCCCACCGCCAATGCCAGCGATCACCGCACAGGCAAAGGACAAACCCGCTCCACTCCGCCCTTGGGGCTTCCAGCCGCTCAGCATCAAACTGGCGAATCCCACAACCAAGATCCCAAGGCAGAGAAAGAACAAGTCCTGGGACAGAAGCGGCACAAGCTGGGTGGTTGCCAAAAGCACGCCATAACCCAGCCCCAAGAACCAACGATGATCATAGAGCGACCGAAGCGCTGCCGAAAAACCCTGTCGGCCCGCCTGCCAACCATTGGTGACAAGTGTGGGAAGAATCAATATTCCCAGCGCCAAATCTGGGCCGACAAAAATGGTCATGCCGGTGATAAAGATCATCGGCATGGCAAAGCCAACAATACCTTTTACCATGCCTGCAATCACGGCTGTGGCTGCAATCATGAGGAGTAAATTCGGAGTAGACAGGCTCAATACATCGGTCATATGTGCAGCATAGCGGCAGGAGTCTGGCACCGCACTGCAATTCGACTGCGACATAATACTTCAAAATAGCATTTTCTTTTGAATGAAAGTTGTGCTGCGGCTGCAAACAACCTAGGTTGCACCGAAAGCACTCACGCGCGACCGCAGAAATAGGATGTGAACATGACAGCTCCGGCCATTCTTCCAAATTTGCTCTCTCTCACCGCCGAGGCTCTGCCTGCGGCTCAAGCGGTCTGCGAGGCGGCCCGCATGCGCCTGCGCGAAATGGTCAGTGCCGACGGGCGGGTGCAAAACACGCTGATTGAAGACCACCAAACCGCAGCGCATGGCTTTGCCTGGCTGGCCACCTATGTGCAGAGTCTCCAGCAAATGCAGAGCTGGGCTGAGGCTTTGCAAGCGCAGCAAAAATTCGGTGAGACCGAACAGCTGATTCACCAAATCGCTTTTGGCGAATATCTTTGCCAATTGACCGGTGGCATTCCGATGAATCAGACAGAAGTCATTCGCTTACAAGACATGGGCCTCACCTCAGAAGCGGCGGCTCCGCTCACCACCGGTGCCGCAGCCCAATTGGCGCGCGAAGGCAACACGCAAGCCGCGCGGTTGCGTCTGGTCGCCTTAATGCAGGAATTTGAAGCCAATACCATCCTCGGGGCCTCTGGCCTGGACGAAGAGCTTGAGATGATCCGTGAACAGTTCCGCCGCTATGCCATCGAAAAGGTCGAACCCTTCGCCCATGAATGGCATCTCAAAGATGAGCTGATCCCAATGGAGGTCATTGATGAACTGGCTGAAATGGGTGTCTTTGGCCTGACAATCCCGGAGGAATACGGCGGGTTCGGCCTGTCAAAGGCCTCCATGTGCGTGGTCAGTGAAGAATTGTCCCGGGGCTATATCGGTGTCGGCTCACTCGGCACGCGGAGCGAAATTGCCGCCGAGCTGATTATCGCCGGCGGGACCGAAGCGCAAAAAGAAAAATGGCTGCCCGCATTGGCCAGCGGGGAAAAACTGCCCACAGCGGTGTTCACCGAGCCAAACACCGGATCAGATCTTGGCGCCCTGCGCACCCGCGCCGTCAAATCCGGGGACGATTGGAGCGTGACCGGCAATAAGACTTGGATCACCCATGCCACGCGCACCCATGTCATGACCTTGCTGGCCCGTACGGATCCAGAGACCACAGATTACAAGGGCCTGTCCATGTTCTTGGCCGAAAAAACGCCGGGCACTGAAGAGGTTCCTTTTCCAAGCGACGGCATGACCGGTGGTGAGATTGAGGTGCTGGGCTATCGCGGCATGAAAGAATATGAGCTGGCCTTTGATGGGTTTCTCGTGAAGGGAGAAAACCTTTTGGGCGGACAAACCGGCAAAGGGTTTAAGCAGTTAATGGAAACCTTCGAAAGCGCCCGCATTCAGACTGCTGCGCGGGCAGTGGGGGTGGCGCAATCGGCGCTTGATCTGGCCTATCGTTACGCCATGGATCGCAAACAATTTGGCAAATCCCTGATCGCCTTTCCCCGCGTGGCCAATAAATTGGCAATGATGGCGGTGGAGCTGACGGTGGCGCGGCAGTTGACCTATTTCAGTGCCTTCGAAAAAGATGAGGGCCGGCGTTGCGACATAGAGGCGGGCATGGCCAAACTTTTGGCTGCGCGTGTCGCCTGGGCGGCCGCTGATAACGCGCTGCAAATCCATGGCGGCAATGGGTTTGCATTGGAATATAAGATTAGCCGTGTGCTCTGTGATGCGCGCATCTTGAACATCTTCGAAGGCGCGGGGGAAATTCAGGCGCAGGTCATCGCGCGGCGCCTCTTAGGCTAGGCAAGCCTCCATCACAGGAGATCTTGTGGAAAGATTATTGACCAAGGGCGCGATGCGTGGGACTAATTTTTAAAGCTGCCAGAGTTCTGCGTGGCGAGATACGTCTGGAAAAAGCTATGATCTTAAATGTTCTGACACTGGCCGCTGCGCGCGCAGCTCAGGGGTCGCCAAAACGCGGTGCTGATGTTGCCAGCCTCTGCCGCCACCTGCACGGGTTGGCGCAATGAGTTTCTTCAGCGAATTGGTCTCGACACTTTTTGAACGCCGCTATCAAAAATTTCTGTCGAAAGAGGCTGAGGGGCGCAGCACCACCGATCTGGCCCGTGCGCTTTTGGGCAGTATTGGCGAGGTCTCTGGTGTGGCCATGGCCCATACAATTCTCGATCGCTACGAGGCCATGAGTGCGCATGAAAAATTGACCTTTTTCGAGTTCATGACCCATGAGCTTGAAATAAACCCCGAAGAGGTGATCCGCAGCCTCAAAGCCTATAAAGCCAATCCAAACAAAGACACCTATCGCAACTTTTCCATCGCCAGCGAGCCCAAACGCCAAGAGCTGGCGCGGCGGCTCAACCAGGTGCCTGGTGCGACGGGGCAATTGGTGCAACTGCGCAAAGACCTCCTTCAGGTCATCAAAGACCGGCCCGATTTGGGGCCTTTAGATGTGGATCTGAAGCACCTTTTCGCCTCCTGGTTCAACCGTGGTTTCTTGGTCTTGCGCCCGATAAATTGGAGCAGCCCCGCGGATATTTTGGAAAAAATCATTGCCTATGAGGCCGTGCATGCCATCGACAGTTGGGATGATTTGCGCCGCCGACTCAAACCTGAAGATCGGCGCTGCTTTGGGTTTTTCCACCCATCCATGCCCAATGAACCGCTGATTTTTGTGGAGGTTGCGCTGACGAAGGGCATTCCCAATTCTATCCAAGACCTGCTGACAGATGACCGCGAAGCCATCAGCGCCGGCGATGCCGATACGGCCGTTTTCTATTCCATCTCCAATTGCCAAGCCGGTTTGGCCGGCATTTCCTTTGGCAATTCCTTGATCAAACAAGTGGCCGCGGACTTGGCGCAGGATTTGCCGGGGCTGTCCACATTTGTCACCCTATCGCCGATCCCAAGCCTAAACCGCTGGCTACAACAAGCGGATCTTCCCAAGGGCATTGAAAGTCAAAGCGCCTCGCTCGCAGCCTATTATTTGCTGGAAGCCAAGACCGCCGATGGCAGCCCCTATGATCCGGTGGCGCGGTTTCACCTGGGCAATGGCGCGCGCATTCATGCGGTGCACACCGGTGCCGACACCTCGGCCAATGGCTTGGCGCAATCCAATGGAACCATGGTCAATTACCTTTACGATCTCGCAAAAATTTCTCACAATCACGAACAATTTGTTAAAGATAAAACTGTGGTGGCCTCTGCACCCGTGCGCACGCTGAGCGCCTCGGTTCGGACCAAAATAACAGGGAAGTGACATGGCCAATCTACTTTATGACGCCTTATTCGGTCGCCATTCGGGACAGGCGACTGTCTTTTTGCAAATGCAGGATGGCACGGTGCTCACCCATGGCCAATTTTTGCAGCAAGCGGCGCAATATGCCCATGTCTTAACCGAATTTGGCCTGCGCCCCGGTGATCGGGTGGCAGTACAGATTGAAAAATCTCCGCAGTCCTTGGCCATCTATGCTGCCTGCGTTCAAGCCGGCCTGATATTTTTGCCGCTGAACACCGCCTATACCGCGCATGAGCTGGCCTATTTCGTGGAAGACAGCGGCGCGCGGGTGGTTATTTGTGATCCCAAATCCCGAGAGGCGCTGTCTCCGATTGCCCTGGCCACCGGGGCGCAGCTGGAAACTTTGGATGCCGCAGGAGAAGGCAGTTTTGCGCAAAAGGCGGCACCGCAGCCCAGACAGTTTGCAACCGTTCCGCGCGAGGCGGAGGATTTGGCCGCCTTCCTCTACACCTCTGGCACGACCGGTCGATCAAAGGGCGCGATGCTGACGCAGAACAACCTTCTGTCCAATGCCGAGGTCCTCACCCGCCATTGGGCCTTCAGCGCCACGGATGCGCTGTTGCATGCTCTGCCGATCTTTCACACCCATGGGCTGTTTGTGGCGACCAATATTGCCCTATTGTCTGGCTGCAAAATTCTCTTTCTGCCAAAATTTGACCTCGAGGCCATGCTCGCTTTGATGCCGCAAGCAACCTGTATGATGGGCGTGCCGACCTTTTACACCAGATTGCTTGATGATCCACGCTTCAATAGGGCGCTGTCCCAGCACATGCGGCTCTTTATCTCCGGCAGTGCACCGCTTCTGGCGGAGACCCATAAGCTGTTTGAAGAGCGCAGCGGTCATCGCATCCTTGAGCGCTACGGCATGACAGAAACCAATATGAGCACTTCAAACCCCTATGAGGGCGAACGGCGCGCCGGCACAGTTGGCTTTCCGCTCCCAGGAATTGAGTTGAAAATCACCGACAGCACCACGGGCGAGACCTTGCCGCAAGGGGAGATCGGTGAGATCGAAGTGCGCGGACCGAATGTCTTTAAGGGCTATTGGAATATGCCCGAGAAAACCGCCGAAGAGCTGCGCAAGGACGGGTTTTTCCTCACTGGGGATTTGGGCAGGATTGATCCCGATGGCTACGTTCATATTGTTGGCCGCAATAAAGATTTGATTATTTCGGGGGGATTTAACATCTACCCCAAAGAAATTGAGACGGTGCTGGATGCGCAAGAGGGCGTGTTGGAAAGCGCCGTAATCGGTGTTCCCCATCCAGATTTTGGCGAAACCGTGCTGGCGCTCCTCGTCCCTACCGGTGATCGCACGCCCGATCTGGACGCGATACAAAGCCATATCTCGAAGACTCTGGCCCGCTTCAAACTTCCCAAGAAACTGATCCTCATGGCCGAGCTGCCGCGCAATACGATGGGCAAGGTGCAAAAAAATGCCCTGCGCGATCAGTTCCGCGATCTATTCACCAAACCCTGACCCGCGCCTACAAAAAGCGGTTCACCAGATTTTCCAAACGCTCTTGGCGGCCTGATTTTGGCTCTGGATTGACATCCTCAGCCACCACCCGCGCAGAAATTTGCTCAAAATCACTGCGCAATAGCGCCTGACCCTCCGCACTGTCCCAACCGGCATAGCGTTCTGCGCGCGCCGCCTCAAGCCGGCCGTCCTCAAGCATGGCTGCGGCGGCCTTTAGCCCCGCTGCGCAAATATCCATCGCACCCACATGAGCGAGAATCAAATCTTCTGGATCCAGGGATTGGCGCCGCAACTTCGCATCAAAATTGGTGCCGCCGGTGGTGAACCCCCCAGCCTTTAGCACCTCGTAATAGGCCAAAGCGGTTTCAGGGACATTGTTGGGAAATTGATCCGTATCCCAACCCGATTGATAATCATTGCGATTCATATCAATGGAGCCAAAAATGCCCAAGGCGCGCGCCATGGCAAGCTCATGCTCAAAGGAATGCCCCGCCAGGATCGCATGTCCCTGCTCAATATTGACCTTAACTTCCTTCTCCAGACCAAAGTCTTTCAAGAACCCATAGACCGTGGCAACATCATAATCATATTGGTGCTTTGTCGGCTCTTGCGGCTTGGGTTCGATCAAAATAGCGCCTTTGAAGCCAATTTTATGCTTATACTCCACAGCCATCTGAAGCATGCGCCCAGCCTGCGCGCGCTCACGGGCCAAATCGGTGTTCAACAAGGTCTCATATCCCTCACGCCCCCCCCAAAGCACATAGTTTTCACCGCCGAGCTTTACGGTCGCATCCATACAGCTCTTGATTGTGGCAGCGCTAAAGGCAAAAACATCAGGATCCGGGTTTGTCGCCGCCCCCGCCATAAAGCGCCGATGGGAAAACAAATTTGCAGTGCCCCAAAGCAAGCGGGTCTCTGAAGTTTCCATTTTTAGGGCGAAATACTCCACCATCTCTTCCAGATTGCGGGTGTTTTCCGCAAAATTCTGCCCCTCTGGGCGCATATCGGCATCGTGAAAGCAAAAATAGGGCACACCAAGAATATCAAACATCTCAAAGGCCACATCGGCCTTGAGCTTGGCCAAAGCCATTTCGGAACCGAACCAAGGTCGATCAAAACTGCGTCCACCAAAAGGATCCCCGCCCTCCCATGCGAAGGAATGCCAATAGGCCACAGCAAAGCGCAAATGCTCCTTGAGGCTTTTGCCCATAACTTTTTCATCTGGGTTGTAATGACGAAAGGCAAACTCATTGTCGGTTTGCTGTCCTTCATATTGAATTTTAGGAATTCCTTGGAAGAAATCAGTCATCGAACACCTTTTTTATGACAGGTTCATACCTATGATCGGGCCAGAGTGGCACATCTTGAGACGGGCGCAAAGCCCCATCCTTAGCGGGCCGCAGATCCGCCAAGCCCTTTGAGCGCCTGATAGGCCGCGCGATAGGCGCTCAGACCTGACATGAACTCATCGGTGAGCCCTGGAACGGGATCTATCACCCGCGCAATATTCGGCGCATAGGCCACGTCGCTCACTTTGGCACCGGCGGCCATCATAGCCAGCCGCGCCGCGCCGAAAGCCGCACCAAAATCTCCGGAGACCGGCAGCTCGATGGGCAGCCCCAAGATGGTCGCAATCGCCTGTACCCAATAGTCAGATTTCGAGCCGCCACCCACGGCGAGCAAACGCTCTATCTTTGTTCCCGTTGAGGTCAGCGCATCAAAGCTGTCACGCACCGCATAGGTGACCCCTTCCATCACCGCCCGCGTCATGGCGATGTGATCGGTGCTGTGGTCAAGGTTTAGAAAACTGGCGCGGATCGCCGCATCATTATGCGGCGTGCGCTCCCCGCCGAGATAGGGCAGGAACAGTGTCGAGGACGGCGCTTGCAGCGGGCCAAGCCCGGCGGTCATATCCTCTGGCGCCGCGCCCAACACGCGGCCAAACCAACTCAAAGCATCCGAGGCCGCCAAAATTACCCCCATTTGGTGCCAAGTCTGCGGCACCGCGTGGCAAAAACTATGCACCGCGCTGGCCGGATCGGGCTGATAGGCATCACTGGCCGCGAATAGGACGCCAGAGGTGCCGAGGCTCACAAAGGCCTCACCACCGCGCACCACGCCCACACCAATCGCGCTGGCCGCGTTGTCTCCACCGCCACCGGCAATAAGGACATCCGAGCGCATGCCCCAGCGCGCCGCGAGATCCCGGCGCAGCATACCCGAGGGTTCGGAGCCCTCCACAAGATCGGGCATTTGTGCGCGTTGCAATCCTGTCGCCTCAAGCAGCTCATCGGACCAAGCCCGCGCGCCCACGTCAAGCCAAGAGGTGCCAGCCGCATCCGACATCTCGGCGATATGCTCACCGGACAACCAAAGCCGCAGATAATCTTTCGGCAAAAGAACCTTGGCCACTTTGGCAAAAATCTCAGGTTCCCACCGCCGCACCCAGGCCAGCTTTGGCGCGGTAAAGCCAGGGAACACGATATTGCCGGTCAGTTTGCGAAAGATCGGATTGCGATCCATCGCGTCCGCCTCAGCCGCAGCCCGGGTGTCGTTCCACAAAATACAGGGGCGCACCACCCGATCTTGCTCATCCAGCAACGTCGCCCCATGCATGTGACCCGAAAGACCAATGGCGCGCACGGCGCTTAAATCGGCCTGCGCGGCCAAGGACGACAAAACCGCTTCCGCAGCCTCCAGCCAGTCTTGCGGCGCCTGCTCTGACCAGCCGGCCTTGGGCCGGGTGACCTGCAAGGGCGCAGTGGCTTCGGCACAAAGAGTTTGGGCATCGTCAATGACGATGCCCTTTAAACCTGAAGTCCCAAGATCTAAACCAATATACATAGGTTAACTGGCTTCTTTCGGATTTTTGCCAAGAATGATCATCGACAGAATATCATCTTCGGTCACATCCGCAACACGCTCCGTACCGACCAATTGCCCGTTCTTCATCACGCTGGCCCGGTCGCAGAGTTTCATGACGTTGTGAATGTCATGCTCAATTAGGAAGATCCCCAAGCCTTGCTTTTTCAGCTCCTGAATAAGCTGCGCCACCATTTCACTCTCTTGCGGGCCAAGGGCCGCCGTCGGCTCGTCCATAATCAGGATTTTGGCATCAAAATAAACCGCTCTCGCAATCGCAACCGATTGACGCTGTCCACCCGATAGGGCGGAAACAGGTTCGGAAAATTTGGTGAAATTCGGATTGAGACGGCCCATGATTTGGCGCGTCTCAGCTTCCATCTTGCTGTCGTCCAAAAACCCGCCGGGACCGACAATCTCGCGGCCCAAAAACAGATTGGACGCCGCATCAAGGTTATCGGCCAAAGCCAGCGTTTGATAGATGGTTTCAATATTGTGCCTGCGCGCGTCACGCGGGTTGTTGATCACCACTTTCTTGCCGTTGATATAGACATCGCCCGAGTCGGCCTTATAGGCGCCGGAGAGGCATTTGATCAAAGTGGACTTGCCTGCCCCATTGTGGCCCAAAAGCCCAACCACCTCACCCGGATAGAGATCAACGCTGACCCGATCCACCGCTTTAATGCCGCCGAATGCGATCGAGATATCCTTCAACTCGACCAAAGGAGTGCCTGAATTGCTCATGATCTGTCTCCTCACTTCACGCGTTTATTGTAGAGAATGTCGAGATAGACCGCGAGCACGAGAACCATACCCACCACGATCCGTTGAATGGCGCTGTCAAACCCGATGAGCACCATGCCCGATTGCAAGCTTTGCATCACCAAAGCCCCCAAAATCGCACCGTAGATTTTACCAACGCCGCCAGCCAGCGAGGTGCCGCCAATCACTGCGGCGGCAATCACATAAAGCTCGTCAAGCGTGCCCAATGCGTTGGTTGCGGAATTGAGGCGCGCCGAGGCGATGATTGCTGCAATGGCGGTCAATGTGCCCATCAAGGCGAATACTTTAAGCGTCACCCAGCGGGTGTCGATCCCGGCCAAGGCGGCGGCCTCCGGGTTGCCCCCGATGGCAAAGACGTAGCGACCAAACCGGGTGCGCGTGACCAAAATGGTCATGGCAATACCAACTGCAATTAGGATCAAAACCGGAATGGCAAAGCCATGAGAGATAAAGGTGCCTTCAAGGTCTTGCCCGATCTTGGCACCATATTGGCGCACGATGCCCTTGGGCCAAGGATAAGAGTTCACCAACATCACAGCCCCGATGATCGTGGCCCATCCCACAAGGGCTAATAAGGCCTCGGCCCAAAGCGGGCGCAGGCGGAAATTGTGCAGCACCCGCGATTTGCGGCCCGAATAGATAATATAAGCCACGCCGATACAGGCCAATATCCCAACAATCCAACTGCCGGTCGCGCCAACGGCGCCATAGGGACCACCGCCCAGAAGCGCAAACTTGCTGTCCACAGGTGAGATGGTCCGGCCACCGGCCGATAAAAACGCCATGCCGCGCCAGATCATCAATCCGCCCAAAGTCACAATAAAGGCAGGAATTTCACGATAGGCAATCAGCCACCCATGCAGCGCCCCAATCAATGTGCCAACGATCAAGCCGCAGATCACCGCAACAATCCAGATGGACCAATGCCCCAGCCCCACAAGATGCGGCAGCACCTCAACTTGCAAAAGCCCCATGGACATCGCGATGACGCCAATCATTGATCCCACCGAGAGGTCAATGTTCCGCGTGACGATCACCAACACCATGCCCGTTGCCATGATCCCAATGGACGAGGTTTGCACCGATAGATTCCAAAGGTTGCGCGGCGTCAAAAAAGCTCCAAAATTATTGAATATCACACCGTAAAGGTGAAATCCCCCCCAAATCAGTGCCAATGCGCCCAACATGCCCAGCAGGCGGGTGTCTATCTCAGTGTCGCTCAAAAAGCGCGCCAGCAAGCCCTGTGGGCTTTTGGCTGCGGCCTTCGATGTCGAAGTATCAGTCATGGGGGATCCAAAATAGCTATGGGCGCAACTCTGATCAACATGGAGCCAGCGCGCAGACAGAGGTCTGTCAAGGCTACTCGAACATGTCCAAATCAAACGGCCAAAGAATAAAAGGAAGGGCGCCGACCCAAGACTGGATCGGCGCCGCAGATCTTAGCGTTTAGTTACAGCCGTCAACACCTGGCAGAGCACCGGCACAGGCCTGCTCTTTGGTGATGTGACCGCCGTTGATCGCAACGCTCAGGTTGTCGCGTGTCAAAGGTGTTGGATCGAGAAGGATTGCATTGATTGCAATACCTTTTTCGCCACCGGAGAACTTAGTTGCACCTTCGATGGCATCCATGGATGTACCCGAAGCCAGAGCAGAGGCAATCTCGCCAGCCGCTTTGCCCAGATCGCGGGCATCTTTCCAAACCGACACAGTTTGCGTGCCGCGTGCAACGCGGTTGATCGCTGCAAGGTCACCGTCTTGACCGCCCACTGGGATCACAAGACCCTGTGCGGAAAGCGCGGCAACAACACCGCCGGCCATACCGTCATTTTCTGACAGTACCGCATCAACGTTATTGTCATTGGCTGTCAGGATTTGCTCCATGTTTTTCTGAGCATTTTCTGGCTTCCATCCGTCGGAGAAAGATTCGCCAACAATTTTGATTTTGCCCGCGTCAACATCTGCGCCGATGACTTCCATCATACCTTGCAGCAAGAACATCGCGTTTGGATCGCCTGGATCGCCCTTGATGATCGCATAGTTGCCAGTTGGCTGTACCGCCTGCACAGATTTCGCAATGATGCGGCCAACGCCGATATTGTCGAATGTCAGGTAGAATGTGCGGTCATCTTCGATCAAACGGTCATAGCCGATCACTGGGATGCCTTCGTTTGCAGCGGCTTCAATAGCAGGTGCAATTGCGTCTTTGTCCCAAGCGTTGATCACCAAAGCGTCGACACCCTGTGTGATCAGAGCTTCAATGTCGGTCAACTGTTTGGCGGATGAGGATTCCGCATCTGCGGAAACATAGGTGTTGCCAGCCGCTTCAATGGCGGCAACCATTGCTGCTTCGTCAATTTTCCAGCGCTCTTCTTGGAAACTTGCCCAAGACACACCGATGGTCATGCCCTCTGCAAAAGCAGCGGACCCTGTAAAACCAGCTGCCGCGACGGCGGCTGCGATGATTAGCTTATTCATTGTAGTCCTCCCAAAAATTTAGCCCAATCGAGCAGACGCCAGATCCGAGCCACTTGGACATACTGCGCTATTTAATTCAGTTGTCAAATTAAAATTTACTATTTTTAAGCGGCAAAATGTGTAAAATGGCAAATACCAGCCGGTGCAATTGCAAATAAATACAGGTTTTGCGGCATCGCTGAGATAATTCGGCAGCCTATAGTTCAAAGGGTGAATTTATGTTTGAGGATGGGTTTCATTCAGAAATCGAATCAGCTGCGCTGGCCACCGGATATGGGCCGATTCTGCGCACCTCGGCGCGCGAATCCTTCTCGCTGCGTCAACAGATCTTTGAACAGGTCCGCGCCAGTGGTCGTATTGCGCGGGCCACCATCGCCCGAAGCCTCAATGTCAGCCCCGGCTCTGTCACCGCACTGACTGCTGAATTAATCTCTGATGGTTTCTTGCGAGAGGTCGAAGGCGCGGCACGCGAAACCAGCCGGGGCCGCCCGCCGGTCGCTTTGGAGGTGGTGCCTGAAGCGCTGCGCGTGGTTGGGGTGAAACTCTCTGACGAAACCCATACGGCGGTCTTGACCGATCTGGCCGGCAATCTTCTGGCCAGCGCCGCCCTCGGCAGCAACACCGACAAAAAGACCGCAGCAGAGCTGCTGAAAGACACAGAAAATCTAATGACCCAGCTGTGCACCTCGGCCGAGATCCCCATGGATACGATTTCCGCCATTGGCGTCGGGATTGCTGGGATCGTGGATTTTGAATCGGGCATGGTCGCCTGGTCTCCCTTGCTCAAAAACGCCGATGTGCCGCTGGGTCAGATCTTTGCCGATCATTTCGAAACTCCGGTGCGCATCGACAATGATGCCAATGTCCTGACCCTTGCGGAATTATGGTTTGGCGCGGGACGCGCTTTGAGCAACTTCGTTGTGGTGACGGTTGAGAATGGCGTCGGCATGGGCTTTGTCAGCGACAACCAATTGTTTCGCGGTGCCCATGGTATGGGGTTGGAACTGGGTCACACGAAAGTGCAGCTTGATGGCGCGCTGTGCCGATGCGGTCAACGCGGCTGTTTAGAGGCCTATTTGGCCGACTACGCCCTTGCCCGCGAGGCTTCCACCATCTTTGGATTGTCGCCAGAAACGCCACATAACCTGCCCGATGCGCTCAAATCGCTCTACGAAAAGGCTGCCAGCAGTGATCCGCAAATTCGCACCATTTTCAAGCGTGCAGGTCGATACCTCGCAGTGGCTTTATCAAATATTATCCACTTGTTAGATCCCGAATTGATTATTCTGTCGGGCCAATTGATGCGCTATGATTTCCTCAATGCCAAGGAGATGCAGGCCGAAATGCGCGCGCTGGCTCTCTATCACAGCCGCCATGAGACGCGGGTTGAGGTGCAAACTTGGGGAGATATGGTTTGGGCCCGCGGCGCAACGGCCCTCGCTTTGACCGAATTGACCCGCACTGTCATTGTCGAAGGGCGCCAAAAACTGTGAAATCTCTTTGGGTAATCTTATCTTGTCTCGCCGGAATCGGACAGGCCGAGCCGCTGTTTCGCGACCTCTCACATCGCCTGCCCGAGCACCGCTATTTGGGGGGGTGGAACCATTTTGTCGGTGGCGGTGTGACCGTCATGGACTGCAATGGCGACGCGCTGCCCGACGTCTTCGCCGCCGGCGGCACGGGGCCAGCCGGCCTATTTGTCAATCAAGGCAATTTCACCTTCGCCGCTCACCCCTTGCCCGACATCCGCGCCACCACAGGCTCCTATCCCATCGACATCAATGCCGACGGCTTCATGGATCTCTTTGTGCTGCGCATTGGGCAAAATATGATCCTAAAGGGTGGCCCAGACTGCAGCTTCACCCAGACCGCCACCGATTTTCCCCTCCTGCCCGCCGCCGATCAATGGTCAACCGCCTTTAGCGCCTGGTGGGTGGACGACGGGCGCCCGCACATGGCCGTGGGAAACTATGTGGATTTAAAGAACCCCGAGGGACCGTTTTTCGCCTGTGACAGCCATGAAATTCTCACACCACTTGCAGATGGGTATCACTCCGCCCCGCTGGAGCCAGGATTTTGCAGCCTCTCCATGTTGGCCACGAAAGATGCCAGCGGCGCGCTCCGCCTGCGCATCTCGAATGACCGGCAATACTATGTGCGCGGCGGATATGAGCAAATGTGGGATCTCACCGAGGGCCGGTTTCTGGAGGCCTCCGACGGTTGGGAAAAAATCTCTATCTGGGGTATGGGCATTGCCAGCCGCGACATCACCGGCGATGGGCGCGAAGAGGTCATGCTCACCTCCATGGGCGATCAGCTGATGCAAATCGCCCAGCCCGACGGCACCTATACCGCCGCTCCGTTTTCCATCGGAACCTATGCGCATCGCCCCTATTTCGGCGACGATGGGCGCCCGTCAACGGGCTGGCATGCGCAATTTGGCGATATGGACAATGACGGGCGGGCCGATCTGTTCATCTCCAAAGGCAATGTCGATCAAATGCCGTCCAATGCGATCAAAGATCCCAATAATCTTTTGATGCAGCAGGCGGATGGGACCTTTCGGGAAATGGGCCAAAGTGCCGGTTTGGCCAGTACAGAACGCGGGCGTGGGGCTGCATTGGCAGATTTCGATGGTGATGGCCGGCTGGATGTGTTGGTGCTGAACCGCCGCGCGCCAATGCAAATTTACCGCAACGAAACCCCAGATGCCGGCCATTGGCTGGCGGTGTCGCTCCTGCAACCGGGCGGCAATCGCCATGCGATCGGCGCGAGTGTCACCGTCAACGGCGACATGCAGCGCGCGATCATCGGGGGCGGTCATGCGGGCGGACAAGCCACTGCGCTGCATTTCGGCCTTGGCACCGCGACCCAGGCCGAGATCACCGTCGAATGGCCCAGCGGGCACATCACCCATCACAAAGCTGTGGCCAATCAAAGCGTCACGCTCAGCCCTTAGCATTCTGTGACTGAAAGGACGCGTGAGCTGCCTTGCCGAACCTCTTGGTGGCCGTTTCACCGGCGTCATCGTCGAAAACACCTCTGCATAACTCAGCCTTACAAGGCATAACTTCTTGCCCGGTGTTCTTTGACGACATGGCCCTGTCATAGGGCTGTTCTAAGGCGTCGGCACTGGCAAGCCGCTTGGCACGGCTTTGGGCACTCCGAGCCGGCCGGCGGTCATCGCGGGATCGGTGAGGCTGTGCAAAAAGGCTGTGATATCGGCAACGTCCTGCGCCTCAAGCTTCACAGGCGCCACCTGAGCCGCGGCTGCGATCGCTGCCACCTCTGCGGGGTCATCCATGATCCGCCAATCGGCCGCTTCAAACTCTGGCAAGACAACGCCGCTGCGATCATAGTCGCGCAGGGCCGCGCGCGGATCGGCATGGGCCGCCACAAAGCTGGCGAGATCCCCATAGGCCCCAGAATGCCCCCAAGGGCCAGTCAGCGCGACATTGCGCAAGGAGGGCGTACGAAAGGCAAATCGATCCGCTTCGCGCCCGGTCACGCGGAACCGGCCTTCATCCCGCGCGTGGCGCTCAAACCGCGCCGCCTTGCCCGGTCCCAGCTGCGGTTGACCCATGGCGTGAAACCCAAAATCGGTCAAAAGTGGTCCGCTGTGACAGGCCGCACATCCCGCCGCGCCATAAAACAGCTCAAGCCCGCGCTTTTGAGCGCCCGAAAAGCTGACGTCACCGGCCAATAGCGCATCAAAGGGCGCTGTATCTGAGCGCCATTCAAATTCCATAAATGCGGCAATGGCATTGGAAATATCGGTAAAGCCAATGTCCTGTGGCGCGGCCAATTCAGGATAGACCGCCGCAAAGCGCGCCGCGTAATCCGGCACGGCGGCGACCCGTTGGGCGATCAAATCCCAGGCCCCATCCTTGCCGGTCAACGTGCCGCGCCGCACGGCTTGGGAAATTTCATTTTCAGAATAATGCCCCGCCATTTCATCACCCGAGAGCACGGGGAACATGGTTTGCGCCGAAATGATCGAAGCAAAGCCACCCACCATTTCCTCTTCAAGCGGCGTGCGCAGACCGGACGGCCGGCGCGCATCAACCTCCACCCGCCCATCATGAAACAATACGGTCATTTGCTTGGCGCCGAGGTTGAACAAGGGCTGCGCATTGCGCGGCACCCTTTGCTCGGGCATGTTTTGCGGATCCACCACACGGTTCACGCCAAGCCCCATTCCGCCATCTCCTAAAGACAAGGACAGGCCATCGCCCGTCCCGAAGGCGGGGTGGTGACAGGTGGCACAGGCCACCTCTTTATTGCCAGAGAGTAAGGGATCATAAAACAGCAGCTGCCCCAATTGCGCTTCTTCAAAGCGCAGGGGACGAAAATCAGCCTCCGTGAGGGGCGGCGGAAGATCCACAGCCACAACCCGAGAGGCCACACCCAGGCCCAGAACCGCACCCAAACCCACGCCCATGAGCATGGCACACCTCAAAACCGATCCACGCATTGCAACCTCTTTTGATCCTGCGCCGACCATGGAACAGTCCGAACAAAATGAAAACCCATCTTTTAACGCTTGGGCCAAGATCACAAATGCCGATACTCTGCGCTGTGAGGTCGCAAACGATCTTGACGACTCCCATCAAGCAAGCCACAGATAGCGCTGTAAGGTGTTCATTGGATGCAAAGCATTCGGAACTGAAACGGGAATTTGGTGCGGGTGACCCATATCGGGACCCAAAACCAAAGCCGCCCCCGCGACTGTAAGCGGTTTGGGTCTGTCATATTCCACTGGGCAACCGGGAAGGAGACAGACCATCATGCCGCCAGCCAGGAGACCGGCCTGCGAGACCAATAAACCCCTGTCGGGTGTGACAGGATTAGGAGAGACGAAATGACAACTCAAAGCAAAGCAATTGCAGCTTCCATGCCGGCCACTGCGGGCATCACTTTGGTTTTTATCACAGGGCTCGCCCTGCTGATGGCCTCCGGCTATGCTCAGGCCAATGCCCTACATGATGCGGCCCATGACGGACGCCATGCCATGGCCTTTCCCTGCCACTAAGCTGATCTCATGGTGAAAAACCTGTTTGTCAGCGCGATCTGCGCCGGCATCGCCGCTGGGCTATTGGCCTCAGTGCTTCAGTTCACATTCGTGATCCCGGTGCTTTTGGAAGGCGAGCTCTATGAGACCGGAGCGCGCGTGCATTTTAGCACGGACGGATCCCCTCAGAGCGACCGGGGTGCGCCCTCTTTGGGCGGCGATTGGACCCGCCACTCCATGACAGTGGCCTTTAATATCGTGACCTATACAGGCTACGGGCTGATGCTGGCCGCGCTGATCAGCTTCGCAGCTCTCAAAGGCATCACAACCTCCGCCCGACAGGGTTTGATCTGGGGGCTTTGTGGCTTTATCGCTGTGCAACTGGCCCCGGCGATCGGCCTGCCACCTGAGCTGCCGGGCACCATTGCGGCTGAAGTGGGACAGCGGCAACTGTGGTGGATCAGTACGATTTTGGCGAGCGCCACGGGGCTTGGTTTGATCGCCTTTGGACGCAGCTATCTGCCGCTTGCAGGCGTCATCTTGATGGCGATCCCGCACTTGTTAGGAGCGCCACATCTCGACATGTTTTTCGGTGTGGCTCCGCCTGAGCTCGCTGCCGAATTCGCCGCGCTGAGTTTGGGCACCGCCGCCGCCGGATGGGTCATGCTGGGGTTTATGGTGGCCGCCCTTCTGAAACATTTGGAGCGTTAGAGGCAGCGGCTAGAACCTCGGAACTCGGCCCTGCAGACAAAGCCGCAAACGCCCCGCGGCCTGTGCTTCGGTGATCCAGCCCTCCGGCGCATCTGCATAGAGCTTAAGAAGGCCCAGAAGATCTTGCGTATCCTGCGCAGGATCTGCGCCAGAAAAGAGATAGGTTGCCTTCTGCGCCCCTTGCAACGCAAAAGCCACGGGAGACTGACACATGTTGAGACAAGAGCAGGTCACGATCTCGACCTCCAAACCGCAGTCCAGCGCCGCTTTGCGAAGCGCTATCGCCCATTTGGCGCCGGGCGCCGTGCCGCCTGGCTCCGCACAGGTATCGCATATGGTCACACGGTCTTTCAAAATCGCCCCTTTTGGCTCACGTCTATTCGGCGTAAAGCACTCCAAGCCCGATCACAAGGAATACTGACATGGTCTCGAAAATCCCCGCAACAATCATTACCGGCTTTCTTGGCGCGGGTAAAACCACCCTCATCCGCCATATGTTGCAAAATGCACAAGGCCGCAGAATCGCCCTGATCATCAATGAGTTTGGCGATCTTGGCGTGGATGGCGATATATTAAAGGGCTGCGGTGATGAAACCTGCCGCGAGGAAGATGTGATGGAGCTGTCCAATGGCTGCATCTGCTGCACCGTCGCCGATGACTTCATCCCAACCATGGAAAAGCTTTTGGCCCGGGAAGATAAGCCCGACCATATCGTGATTGAGACCAGCGGCCTGGCCCTGCCGCAACCTCTTGTGCGGGCCTTCAATTGGCCAGGCATCTCGACACAGGTGACGGTCGATGGGGTTGTGACTGTGGTTGATGGAAAGGCCGTGACAGAAGGGCGATTTGCCCATTCGGTCGCCGCGGTTGATGCGCAACGCCAATTGGACGAAAATCTGGACCATGAGACGCCCCTCTCAGAACTTTTCGAAGATCAAATCGCCTGCGCCGATATGATTGTGGTCAACAAAACTGACCTTCTGGAGGACTCTGAGGCCCAAGCTTTGGTCAACACTCTGCGCGACGCCTCGCGCGCCGGTGTGCAAGTGGTCACGACCTCCATGGGCAAATTGCCGGTAGATGTACTTCTGGGGAAGGGTATTGGCGCGGAGAGCGATCTTGAGGCCCGCCACGAATTGCACCATCACCACCATGATCACGACGATGACCATGGAGAGGATGATCACGATGATCACGATCACCACCACGATCATGACCACGATGCCTTTGAAAGCTTTGTCGTCACCCTGGGCGAGATCTCAGATCCAAAGGCCTTTTCAGACCAGGTCAGCGCGATCATAAGCGCCCATGATATTTTGCGTCTCAAAGGCTTCGCAGCTGTCTCAGGCAAACCGATGCGTCTGACCTTGCAGGCCGTCGGGCCAAGGGTGGAGACTTATTTTGATCAACCCTTTGGTGATGGCGCGCGCGCCACGCGCCTGGTCGTGATCGGCCAGGCTGGCTTGGATCATGCTGCGATTGAAGCGGCGCTGAAATCCTGCGCTGCGGTGCGTTGACCCATGATCGTGATCGAGCGTAGCGATCCCAAAGAAGCGCAGGCCACCGCGTTGTTGCAGGCCAGTCACGCGCTTATGCAATCGCTCTTTCCACCAGAGGACAACAGCTTTCTGTCCATTGAAGACCTCTGTGCGCCCAATATCTATTTTCACACCGCACGCCGGGGTGCCAAGGTGCTTGGCACTGGCGCCTTGGCCGTCAAGCCTGGCTATGGGGAGATCAAATCTATGTTCGTAGATCCGAGCGCACGGGGACAAGGGGTGGCCGATGCCCTTTTACGAGCCCTGCAGGATCTGGCCTGCGAACAAGGGCTCAGCCAGATAAAGCTTGAAACCGGCCATTCTCTGTACGCCGCCCTGCGCCTCTACAGGCGGCACGGCTTTACAGACTGCGGTCCCTTTGGTGATTACACCGCCAATGACAGCAGCATATTCATGACCAAAACCCTATGAGTTTAGGAGCCCTCTTTGCGGGCCTTCACAGCCGCTTTCATCCGCGCCAAAAGCTCGGCCTTCGCTTCACTTTTGCCAAAGGGGTTTTTGCGACTGCCTTTCGCATTATGCTCGCTGTGCCGCGGCTTGTTGCTGCCTTTCTTAATGGCGCCGGCGTCTTTATAATCCATGGTCTATCCTTTACATCGGCCCTAGGCCTCAGCGCTGCTGATGCCCCATTCGCAGGCCTTGAGCAAGACGGAACCTTATAATGCATCTTTTGGCCGCCGCCCCCGGATCTGTAGATGAGGGTCAAGAGCCCGTGGACCTCGGCCAAAGCCCAGCGGATGTCGTGTTCATCTCTGCGGCCGATACGGAGCTGGCGGCCCTATCGACGGCCCGCTCGGAAATGACAGACCCCCCTGGTTTGCGTCTGGCCAGCATGATGCATTTGCAACATCCAATGTCGGTTGATTTGCATATTGACGCCTGCGCCTCCAAGGCGAAATTGGTGGTGGCCCGCGTTCTTGGTGGGGCGAGCTATTGGAAATATGGCTTCGAACAATATGCCGCGAGACTGGCCGAAGCGGGCGTTGCCTTTGCAGCCCTTCCGGGAGATGACAAACCCGATCCTGATCTGCGCTTGTTTTCGACGGTCTCCGATGAAGACTATGACGCGCTTTGGGCCTATTTGGTGGAAGGCGGGCCGAAAAACGCGGTCAACTTCCTCAGCTATTGCCAGCATATGATTGCGCAAGCCCCCGTGCCACAAGCGGCCGAACCGCTGCTGCGCGCCGGGGTCTATTGGCCGGGGGCTGGCATTTCGGATCTATCTGCCGCGCGGGCCCATTGGGCACAGGATGCGCCCATCGTTCCTGTGATCTTTTATCGCGCCTTGGTGCAAGGGGCTGGGCTCAATCCAATCAACCGCATGACAAAAGCCCTGCTGCAAGCCGGGCTGAACCCCTTGCCGATCTTTGTCGCGTCCCTCAAGGATCCGATTTCTGTGGCCACTTTGGATCATCTCTTCCAAGCGGCCCCCCCCGAGGTGATCTTGAACTGCACCTCTTTTGCCGTTGGCAACCCGCATGGGGACAGCAGCCCGCACAACCCGCTCACTGCCACCTCAGCCCGCGAGGCGCCTGTGCTGCAAGTCGTGCTGGCTGCCAGCACCGAAGCCACTTGGGAGGACGGCCTCAATGGTCTGTCTGCCCGCGACATCGCGATGAATGTGGCCCTGCCTGAAGTGGATGGCCGCATTTTGTCGCGCGCAATCAGCTTTAAGGGCGAGGCCTTTTTCGATGCGGCCACCGAATGCCCAATTGCAACCTATAAGGCGCGCGGCGACCGCGTCACCTTTGTCGCAGCCCTCGCTGCCAATTGGGCCCAGCTGCGCAGATGCGCACCAGCGCAGCGCCAGGTCGCGCTCATTCTCGCCAATTACCCCAATAAGGATGGTCGCCTGGCCAATGGGGTGGGGCTCGATACGCCCGCCTCCGCTGTGCATACACTCGCCCTTTTGCAAGAGGCTGGATATGGCGTCGCGAATGCACCTCAAACAAGCGCTGAATTGATGGCGCAAATCATGGCCGGCCCCACCAACTGGCTGACCGATCGCGCCGCGCGCACAGGCGGCGCGCTTTTGCCAATCGCCGATTACATGGCGCACTATCAGACCCTGCCCTACGGGCTGCGCGCGCGGCTTGAAGAGCGTTGGGGCGCACCTGAAAATGATCCATTTTTCGACCCGAAGGAGGGCGGCTTCAAGCTCTCAATTCTGCGCTTCGGTACCGTCACTTTGGGCCTGCAACCGGCGCGCGGCTATAATATTGATCCGGTGGACACCTATCATTCCCCCGATCTTATCCCGCCGCACAACTATTTGGCCTTTTATTTCTGGATCAGGCATCACCAAAAAGCCCAAGCGATTGTGCATATGGGCAAACATGGCAATTTAGAATGGCTGCCGGGCAAGGCTTTGGCTCTGAGTGACAGCTGCCTGCCCGAGGCAATATTGGGACCCATGCCGCATATCTACCCTTTCATCGTCAATGATCCCGGCGAAGGCACCCAGGCCAAGCGACGCGCGCAGGCGGTGATCATCGATCACCTCACCCCGCCCCTGACCCGCGCGGAAACCTATGGCCCGCTGCGAGACCTCGAAGCCTTGGTTGATGAATACTATGAAGCTGCCGGAGTAGATCCGCGGCGCGTAGAACACCTCAGACGCGAGATCCTCACGCTCACTGCCACCAGCGGCCTGGACAAAGACATCGGTTTTGAAGGCTATGAAGACGGCGATCTGGCCAAGCTCGACGCCTATCTGTGCGAGCTAAAAGAGGCGCAAATTCGCGACGGGTTGCATATCTTTGGCCAAACCCCCGAAGGGGTGCAGCTGCGGGATCTGACCATCGCCTTGGCGCGCATTCCCCGCGGCTCTGGGCAGGGCGCAGATGCCTCCTTACTGCGGGCTATGGCAAATGATCTTGCATTGGGTTTTGACCCGCTCGATTGTGATCTCGCCGCGCCTTGGCAGGGCGACAAGCCAGGCCCCCTGTGCGACATCAGTGCGGACATCTGGCGCAGCACTGGCGATACGGTTGAGCGGCTGGAGCTTTTGGCGCAGGCTCTCATGGACGGCCGGCGGGGCGCCCCCGGCGCCCAATCGGCTGAGGTCATGGATCATGTGCGCCAGACGATCTCTCCGACCGTGGCGGCTTGCGGCCCGATGGAGGCGCAGGGATTGCTCACGGCGCTGGAGGGGAAATTCGTCCCCCCCGCCCCCTCAGGCGCGCCGACGCGCGGGCGGCTGGATGTTTTGCCCACGGGGCGAAATTTCTATTCGGTGGACAGCCGCGCCGTGCCCACGCCCACCGCTTGGGCCTTGGGATGGAAATCGGCCAATCTGCTGATCGACAAGCACCTGCAAGACCACGGCGACTGGCCGCGCGCCTTGTTGCTGACCGCTTGGGGCACGGCCAATATGCGCACGGGCGGTGATGACATCGCGCAGTGTCTGGCCCTTATGGGCGTAAAACCGAAATGGGACAGCGCCAATCGGAGGGTCACCGGCTTTGAGGTGATCCCAGCCAGCACCCTTGGACGGCCAAGGGTCGATGTCACATTGCGCATTTCTGGATTTTTCCGCGATGCCTTTCCCGGCTTGATCGATCTTGTGGACAGCGCCGCTCGGGCGGTTTTGGCTCTTGATGAATCTGAGGAGGTCAACCCGGCCAAAGCCAATGGCGCTGGCGCCAGGGTCTATGGCTCAAAACCCGGTGCCTATGGTGCCGGATTGCAGGCAATGATTGATGAGCGCATCTGGGACAGCCAAGCAGACTTTGGCGAGGCGTATCTGGAATGGGGCAGCTATGCCTATGGCAAAGGCCGCCAAGGCGCGCGCGACCGCAGCGGTTTCGAAACGCGGCTGGGCCAAGTGGACGCCATTGTGCAAAACCAAGACAACCGCGAGCATGATCTGCTTGACAGCGATGATTACTACCAATTCGAAGGCGGCGCGGCCGCGGCGGTGCAAAGCCTGCAAGGGCAAGCCCGGCCGATTTACCACAATGACCACTCACGCCCGGAACGCCCCCTCATCCGCAGCTTAGACGATGAGATGGCGCGCGTAATCCGGTCGCGCGTTCTCAATCCCAAATGGATCGATGGGGTGAAGCGCCACGGCTATAAAGGCGCCTTTGAAATCGCCGCAACGGTCGATTACATGTTCGCCTTTGCCGCAACCACCGGCGCTGTCAAATCCCACCATTTTGATGCGGTTGAAGCGGCCTTTTTGGAAGATGACGACACCCGAGACTTCATCGCTGAGGCCAATGCGCCCGCCCTGCGTGAGATTGCCCAGCGCCTGCAAGAAGCGATTGATCGTGACCTATGGCAGCCGCGGTCAAACTCGGCCCGGGCGCGCATTGCCGGGCTGCTCTAGCGCGGCGACTCCGAGCCGCCCGACCATTGATCCAAAACATAGCGCGCGGTCATCAGGTCTAAATGCGCGCCACCACCGTTTTTGAACACTGTGATGTCATCGGGCCCAGCCTGAAAGGCCTCCAGATCATAGTAATCCGCCCGCAGATGACTGCGATCTATGGCGCCGCTCTCCAGAGGGATTTTCAGCTCGCCAATATGCCCCAATGTGGTGTCATAGCTGTCCACAAAGAGCTTCGATTTTTGCAAAGCCACATCATCCGCTTCACGCATATCCGGTCGATAGGCGCCAATCATGTTGAGATGTTGTCCCGGCCGCAGCCAGTCCCCTTGAATGATGGGAGCCGTGGTCATGGTGCAGGTCAAAATAATATCGGCAGCGGCAACAGCGCTTTGCAGATCGCTCACCACCTGCGCACCTGTCTCTTGCGCAAAAATCTCCGAGGCCTTGGGGCTTCGGTTCCAGATGCTGAAGCGGGCCTCAGGAAACCCTGCGCCAAAGGCCTCCACCAAGGAGCGCCCGACCGTTCCAGCCCCGACAATCAATATCTCCCGCGCGCCCGCCGGGGCCAGCGCCAAAGCCGCCATCAAACTGTCGCCTGCGGTCTTCCATTTCGTGATCAGGTGAAAATCAATCACCGCCGCGAGCGCCCCTGTGGCATCGTCAAACAACATCACGCCGCCGCCGATCATCGGCTGACCGTTTGCGGGATTGCCCGGGAAAACCGTGGCGGTTTTGGTCAAAAGACCCATGCCATCAATCCAAGCCGAGCGGCTCAAGAGCGTGTCAGATCCGCGATATAAAAACAGATCCTCAATCTCCGCCTTTGGTGCCTGATGCCCCCGCTTCAAAGCGGCGACCAAATCCAGCCAGTCCAACCGCTCTTGGCCGGCGTCAAAGGGGATCATCGCTGGGGTCACTGGGCTTGCTCCGGCGTCAACAGCCCCGCGGCCACCAAGCAATCGGCCCACCCCTGCGAATTGACAAAGCGATGCGTTTGCCAACCGCGGCTGGCCGCCATTGCGATATTGTCCGCGCGATCATCGGCAAAGAGCAACCGCTCGGGCGCCACCCCGCAATCTTGCTCCAACATCTGGTAAATCATCGGATCGGGTTTGATGACACGCATACGGCCCGAGACATATTCGCGATCAAATTCACCCAAAAAATCATAGTGGCTTTGCGCATAGGCAAAGCTTTCCACTCCGAAATTGGTCAGGGTAAAGACCGGTATCCCCACAGATTTCAGCGCCCGCAACAAACGCACGGAATGATCAATCGGCGGGGCCGCCAGCTCAATCCAATTGTCGTACCAATCGCGGATTTCCGCGCGCCAAGCGGGGTAGGCTTCAGCCGTGGCATAGATCACATCTTTGAACCCTTCGCCGAGGTCAATGCGATCGTTCATTGCGCGCAGATCGACAGCGGCAAACATCGCTTTGCGGCGCTCTGGGCCAATGGTCCGGTCGAAATAATGCTCGGGATGCCATTCCAGCAACACATTTCCAATATCAAAAACAACGGCCTCTACGGTCATATTTTCTTTGTCTCCTCGCTTTGCACAATTGCTATCGCGGCGAATTCGGCGGCGCAACCCTTGGATCGGCATTCACCCGCTCGCGCCAGACTGTAACCAAGCCTGAGACCAAGATCAGGCTCATCCCGATCCATTCATAAAACTCTGGCCATTCCGCAAAGAGCAGATATCCAAAGGCCGTCGCATAGATCAGACCTGTATATTCAAAGGGCGCCACAAGTGCCGCCTCTGCCACCCTATAGGCCTGGCTAATCGCCGCGCCGCCAACGGTGACACCGATGCCGATAAATACCATGATGGATAAATCCGCCCAACTGGGCCATTGCCAGGCCCGCAGCAAGAATTCGACCGAGCGATGCCCATCGCCGGAAAAGCTGCCCTGCCCAAGGGTTAAGCCGATCACCGTGGTCACGGCCAAAAACACCAGCGGGACATAGAAAGTCAAGGACAGCAAAGACTCCGTCTGACCAATCTTTCGGGTCAAAATATGAAAGGCCGCATAGCACAGCGCCGCCAAGACGGGGAGTATCGTGGTCAGGGTAAAGGCCTCTGTGCCCGGCCGCACGATGAGCAAGACACCGATGAGCCCCACCACAACCGCCAACCAGCGCCATTTTCCGACGCTCTCCCCCAGGAAAATCACTGAGAAAATCGTGATTAAAAACGGGGCGACAAAGAAGATCGCCACGACAATCGCCAAGGGCAAATCCGCCAGCGCCATATAGAAAAACAGATTGGCCGCCACGACAAAAAATGCGCGGATCAGATGCATCCCAAACCTCTGCGTGCGCAGCGCGCCATATCCGCCGGTTAAGGGAATAATGACGATCATCAACAGCAACACGCCCGTCAACGAGCGGGTGAAGACGATTTGATGCAGCGCATAACCATCGGACAGAAATTTGATCAACATATCATTGACCGAAAATGTCAAAGAAGCGAGGAGCGCCCAAAGCGCGCCAAGTGGCGTTTTCGTTTGTCCCATGGCTCATCGCTAGGCCGGGTTTGCCCCTAGGTCTGATCCAAATACGACCCGACCGATGACGCGAAACGCCCATCAAAATCCAAAACGCTCAACGACGCAGGGCTTGGTCCAACGCATTGAGGAACCGCGAGCGATCGGATTTCGCAAATGCTTTGCCGACGCCCTGGCGAAACGGATCGGCGGCGCGCAAGTCGTACATGAGGTCACGCGTGGCCAGCGCGTTGCCGATATTGGCCTGAGTCAATGGCTCGCCATTGGGCTTGAGCACCTTGGCTCCAGCCTCAACCGCTTTGGAGGCCAGTGGAATATCTGTGGTGATCACAACATCCCCGGGCCCGGCACGCTCTGCGATCCACATATCAGCCACATCTGGCCCGGCCTCCACAACCACCAATTCAACAAGCGGGTTGGCAGAGGGGCGGATACCACCGTTGCAAACCAGCTTCACACCGACTTTGTGGCGCGTGGCCACCTGCTCCACCTCCGCCTTCACCGGACAGGCATCCGCATCGACATAAATCACGAGATCTGCCCTTTGCTGACTTTCAACTCTTCAGGAATGGGCATCCGGTTGAACGCGTCCAGACCGGCGATTTTGTAAGCCTCCGCCAATGTCGGATAATTGAAGGTATTTTGCACAAAGTAATCGACCGTGCCTTTCAGGTTCAGCACCGCTTGGGCGATATGGATCAGCTCGGTTGCCCCTTCGCCAACGATTTGGACCCCCAAAACCCGGCGGGTTTTGAGTGAAAACAACATTTTTAACATGCCATGCTCCAGCCCCATGATATGCCCGCGTGAGGTTTCACGAAACCGCGCAATGCCGACTTCATAGGGAATGCCGCGCGATTGAGTCTCCTCTTCGCTCATACCGCAGGTCGAGATTTCCGGTACGGAATAGATCCCATAAGGAAACCATGGGCTTTCCGGCAGACTTGGGGTGTCCAGCGCATGACAGGCCGCCACACGTCCCTGCTGCAAGCTGGTCGAGGCCAAAGACGGGTGACCAATCACGTCCCCCACGGCATAAATATGCGGCACAGCTGTTTGATAGCTCTTGCGATCCACATTCAACCGCCCGCGGTGGTCGGTCGTGAGGCCCGCCGCCTCCAGCCCCAGGCGCTGCGTCGCCCCCATACGTCCGGCGGCAAAGAGCAGCATTTCTGCGCGCACATGACGGCCATTTTCAAGCGCAACTTCGACATGGCTGTCGCAATCTTCGATCTTAGCCACCGCCGAGCCAAGCCGCAGATCAACACCGTTTTCGCGGATCTCATGCGTAAATTCCTGGATCAACGTCTTATCTATGAAGTCCAGGAAGGTTTCCCTCGGCTCAATCAAGGTCACTTTGACATCCAACGCGGAAAACATCGTGGCATATTCCACACCGATGACCCCGGCGCCAATGACAATCAAGGACCGCGGAATTTGCGACATTTCCAAAAATTCATCGCTGTCCAATATGGTGGTGCCATTAAAGGGCACAGTGTCTGGCCGATAGGTATAGGTGCCCGTGGCAATCAGAAAATGCGCACCGGCAACCGTGGTCACTTCGCCATTGTCGGCGGTGACTTCCACCTCATTCGGGCTGATGAAGCGGGCCAAACCGCTCATGGTTTCCACATGATTGCGGTTGAATTGATGCTCGAGCACATCCACCTCATAATCGAGTGTCTTATGCAGGCGCATCTTGAGATCATCCGCGCCGATCTCATCTTTCACGCGATAGGATCGGCCATAAAAACTCCTCTCCCGCCATCCCGAGAGATTGAGCACGGTCTCGCGCAGGGTCTTGGAGGGGATTGTGCCCGTGTGGACCGATACGCCGCCAAAACGATCCTTGCGGTCGATCACCAAAACCCGCCGCTTGAGCTTGCCCGCCTGTATCGCCGCCGCGCGGCCGCCGGGACCGGAGCCAATAATCACCAAATCATATTGCGTCATAGATCACTCCGCATAGAGCGCTTCGGCATGGAAAGCGACGTGATCTTCCATAAAACTCGAAACGAAAAAATAAGAATGATCATAGCCCTTTTGCATCCGCAGATGCCCGTCCTGGCGACGCTTGGCCATGGCAAAGGCCAGGGTTTCGGGCTTGAGGAGATCCAAAAACTGATCTTGGGTGCCTGTGTCAATCAACACCGGCCCGTCAAAGCCCACCTCCTGCATTTGATGGCTGGCGTCATGGGGCTGCCAAAGGTTTTGATCTTCCCCCAAATAACTGGTGAACTGCTTTTGCCCCCAGTCTGACCCCATTGGATTGCAAATGGGAGAAAAGGCCGAAACGCTGCGGTATTGCCCCGGCCGGCCCATGGCGAGCGTCAGCGCCCCATGCCCGCCCATAGAGTGGCCCGTGATGGATTGGCGCTCCAAATCAACGGCAAATGCGCGCCCCAGCAGTGCCGGAAGCTCTTCGGCAATGTAATCCCACATGCGAAAATGCCGGTCCCATGGCGGCTGTGTGGCGTTGACATAAAAGCCAGCGCCTTGCCCCAGGTCATAGGCCGCGTCATCGGCAACATTCGCTCCGCGGGGGGATGTGTCGGGGAATACCAAGGCGATCCCCTCCTGCGCCGCCCAAGCCTGCGCCCCGGCTTTGGTCATGGCATTTTCATGGGTGCAGGTCAGGCCGGACAGATACCAAAGCACAGGGACAGGACCGAGCTTGACCTCTTCAGGGAGAAACAGACCGAAGGTCATCTCGCCCCCACAGACCTCCGACGCATGGGCATAAACCCCCTGCGTTCCACCGAAACACGCGTTCTCAGATTTGATTTCCATGGAAAACCCCTTTGCAAATGTCACTTGGTGAAAACGCAATTCGCTCCGGTTTGCAAGGGCCAAGCCCTCCGATCATGACACAGGAGGGCCAAAGGCGGCGATTAGCTGTAAAGGGCGCTGACCCAAGCGATGATCACAGACACCGTGACCACCGAAGCGACGGTCGACAGGAAGATTGACGCCGAGACCCGCTGCGGCGCGACCTCATAATGCGTTGCCAGAATGAAGATATTGCCCGCCACAGGCAAAGCCGTCGCCGCAATCAATACCGCCGCGGGATAGGCGGCGACCGGAAAGACAAAAAGCGCGGCCATTGCGACAGCCGCCGGATGTAAAATCAACTTACAAAAGGCCAGCCAACTGGCGACAGAGAGCCGCTCAGCCGATTTGCTGGCCAAAGATGCGCCAATGGCAAAGAGCGCACCGGGCGTTGCGGCCGCTCCCAAAATATCGAAGAATTCTGTCGCGGGGACTGGCAAGCTCAGCCCTGATGAAGAGCAAAGCAAACCGGCGATCATCGCCATGATCATCGGATTTTTGATCAAACCAAGCCCGACTGTGCGCAGCACCCCAAAACTCATACGCCCATCGCGCGAGCCGACAATTAAGATCACAATCAAACTGCCGAACACCAGCTGGTCGATGGCCAGCACCAACATCACCCACAGCACAGCCTCCGGTCCCATCAACATCGCCAACATCGGAATGCCCAGAAATCCGACATTGCCAATCGTGGCGCATTGCGCCTCTACCGCCGCCTCGGCCACATTACGTCGCCGCAGCATCGCCACACAGGTGGCCAGCAGATAGATCAGAAGCGAGGCGGATAGATAGGCTAAAATAAAGGGAACATTGATCAAATCCTTAAAGGATAGGTTGGCGGAAAAACGGATAATCATGGCCGGCAAAGCAAAATAAAATACGAATTTCGTCAGATAGGCTGTGGCCACTTCAGGAAAGAACGCCGTCCGCGCCGCACCATATCCGAGCCCAACAATGGCGAAAAAGGGCAGTGTTTTGAGAAGAACGTCAATCATCGAAGCTACATTTCATGCGAAAAGGGCGCATCGCGCGCCCCGTCACATTAGCTCTAATTTCACCGGGCGAAAGCCCGAAAAGCGCAGGCACCGGGCCGCACCTCGGGCCTGACCTTAAAATTCAACGACAGCGCGGATGGATTTGCCCGCGTGCATCAGATCAAAACCCTTGTTGATATCCTCCAAAGGCAGGGTGTGGGTGATCATTGGATCTATCTCAATTTTGCCGTCCATATACCAATCGACAATCTTTGGCACATCTGTGCGCCCACGAGCGCCGCCAAAAGCCGTACCGCGCCAGACGCGGCCCGTGACCAGCTGGAACGGACGGGTGCTGATTTCGGCTCCCGCAGGTGCCACACCGATGATCACGCTTTCGCCCCAACCCTTATGGGCCGATTCCAACGCTGTACGCATCACATCAACATTGCCTGTTGCATCAAAAGTGTAATCCGCCCCACCGCCGGTCAGCGCGACCAAATGTGCGACCAAATCACCGCTCACCTCAGCCGGATTGACAAAATCGGTCATACCAAAGCGGCGGGCCATCTCAATCTTGCCGGGGTTCAGATCGACACCGACGATCTGATCGGCCCCAGCCAATCGCAAGCCTTGGATCACGTTCAAGCCAATACCGCCCAAACCAAAGACAATCGCCGTGCTGCCGATCTCCACCTTGGCCGTATTGATCACCGCGCCAATGCCCGTTGTGACGCCGCAGCCGATATAGCAAATCTTGTCAAAGGGAGCATCGGGGCGCACTTTGGCCAGAGCAATTTCTGGCAATACCGTGTGATTGGCGAAGGTGGAGCAGCCCATATAATGCAAAATCGGCGTGCCATCGAGCATGGAAAACCGGCTGGTGCCATCTGGCATCAGGCCTTGCCCTTGGGTGCTGCGGATCGCTTGGCACAGATTGGTTTTTGGATTGAGGCAATACTCACAGCTGCGGCACTCTGGCGTGTAAAGTGGAATGACATGATCGCCGGGCTTCAAGCTGGTCACGCCCGGGCCGCATTCCACCACGACCCCTGCGCCCTCATGGCCCAAAATCGCGGGGAACAACCCCTCGGGATCTGCACCAGATAGGGTGAACTCATCGGTGTGGCAAATACCCGTGGCTTTGATTTCCACCAAAACCTCGCCGGCCTTTGGCCCCTCGAGATTGACTTCCATAATTTCAAGTGGTTTGCCGGCTTCCATAGCCACCGCAGCGCGTGTTCGCATCCTGTAACTCCTCTTATTTGCCCTGACACTAGGGCAGTGGAGCACGAAATGACAACCACTTTATACGCGTTTAGACCCGGTGATAGGGACCACCGGCGAGGATGGAGGCCGCGCGGTAGAGCTGTTCGGTCAGCATAACGCGCACCAGCATATGCGGCCAAACCATGGCACCAAAACTCAGCGCAAAATCCGCGCGCTGCAACACGGCGGGGTCCAGACCATCTGCCCCCCCGATGACAAAGACCAACTCGCTGGGTGCGCTATCGCGAATTTGGGCAAGATGCGCCGCAAAATCTGGAGAGCTCTGCATCTTGCCCCGCTCATCCAATGCAATCACCGTCGCGCTTGGCCCAATGGCCTTGAGCAACAATCCCGCTTCCGCCGCCTTGCCACCGCCTTTTTTGTCTTCCAATTCGGTCAGCTCAACCGGCCCGAGCCCCAGCGGGCGACCGCTGCGGTTGAACCGAGAGATGTAATCTTCAATGAGATCTTTTTCGGGCCCGTTGCGCAGGCGTCCGATGGCGAGAATGCGCAGGCGCATTAAGCCTCAGTCGGGCTCGGCGCTCCAGGCTCAAGCCACATTTGGTCCAACTGATAAAATTCGCGCACTTCTGGGCGGAACACATGCACAATCACATCGCCCGTATCCACAAGCACCCAATCGCCCGTGCCCTTGCCTTCGACCTTTGACAGAATACCAAGATCATCTTTCAGGCGGGTCTTCAATTTTTCGGAGATGGCCGCGACTTGGCGCGTCGAGCGCCCTGAACAGATCACCATATGATCGCCAATCTCAGAGATGCCCCGCAAATCTATTTGCACGACATCTTCGGCTTTATCATCTTCTAGGGATTTTAACACGGCGGCTAAGATAGCATCGCTCGTAACACTCGATTGGCCATTGGCCAAATTGCGCGCGGATCCTTCCGCGTCAGACGTCAAAGACAGGACCATGTCCTCCAAAAAAATCGCCGCAACATCCCGGCGCCGGGTGGTTCACCCTTAGCAGCCTCATTCAGATTCCTCAATCACCTGCTTTGATCGGCCAAAAAACTGTGGCGATCCGGCCCCAAAACGGAAACATACCGCATTTCGGGCCTGTCATGCCCGCTCAATATTGACAAATTGGAAAAATAATTATTATAAAACGATAATTAATTTCACTCACAAGGCATTTCTCAGGAGTCCCATCATGTCTCGCAAAATTAGAATCATATCTTCGGGATACATTCTCTTCTCAGCCCTCTTGGCCGTGGTCTTGGTTGCGCATTACGGATATTTTCATTTGGGTCATATTTGGCGCGATTCAACCGCCCTTGCCCAGCTCCCGCCATTTCCGCATCCCATGATCGAAATCCCGCGCAGCTCACAGATCATTATCGCCATTCTGGACATGCTCCCTCTCGTGCCGAGCCTATGTGCACTCTATTTTGGAGCGCGCGTGATGGCCGATTTTCGATCAGGGCGCTATTTCACTGTGACTGTAACCCGCGCAATGTCCCGCGGCGGGTTGAGCGTCATTGCCCTTGCCGTGTTGAAACTTCTTTCCCTAAACCTGATGATCCCCTATGTTTTCAGCCACGATCCTATGGCAGACATGCCTATCCTAATGGCTGAGACGCCCATTAAATTTATTATTGATCCGACCATCGCCGGTTTCCTTTTGGCTGGGGTGATGATCTGGATCATCGGATGGGTTCTGACCCAGGCGCTTGTGCTCAAGGCCGAAAATGAGAGTATTGTGTGATGGCGATTATCATTCGGTTAGATGTCATGTTGGCGCTGCGCAAAATGCGCTCAAAAGATCTCGCCGCTGAAATTGGCCTAACAGAGGCCAATCTCAGCCTGCTGAAATCCGGCAAAGCCAAAGGGGTGCGATTCGACACTTTGGCAAAAATTTGCCGCGCATTGGACTGCCAGCCTGGCGATTTGCTGGAATTCGCAGAAGCGCCCACTCCAGCAGGGAAATAGGCGCAAACCGCAACATCTGGAGGCTTGTGCCGCGCCTTGGGCCGGGGTATTCAGCGGCATGAGCATGAGTATAGTCTTTGATATCGCCGATAGAGCGCGCCTGCCTTGGCGCTTCTTTGGTGTGGCGAAATCCAACCTAAGGCCGCGTCTTCACGGCTAATCCCCTCTGCAAGACACGACACATTCGACGAACTATAAAAGGAACGCCTCACATGGCCCCTAAAACACTCTATGATAAGATCTGGGACGCGCATGTCGCCCATGAAGCCGAAGATGGCACCTGCCTGCTCTATATTGACCGCCATTTGGTCCACGAAGTGACCAGCCCGCAAGCCTTTGAAGGGTTGCGGATGAATGGCCGGACGGTACGCGCGCCAGAAAAAACCATCGCTGTGCCCGATCACAACGTCCCCACAACCCTGGACCGTCTGAAGGGCATAGAAAACGAGGAAAGCCGCATCCAAGTGGAAGCTCTGGACACCAACGCGCGGGAATTCGGGCTTGTCTATTACCCGGTGGATGACATCCGCCAGGGCATCGTGCATATCATTGGCCCTGAGCAGGGCTGGACCCTGCCGGGGATGACCATTGTCTGCGGCGACAGCCACACCGCCACCCATGGCGCCTTTGGCGCGCTGGCCCATGGCATCGGCACCTCTGAGGTGGAGCATGTTCTGGCCACGCAAACCTTGATCCAGAAAAAATCAAAGAACATGAAGGTTGAAATCACCGGCAAATTGAGCCCGGGCGTGACGGCCAAAGACATCACCTTGGCCGTGATTGGTGAGACCGGCACGGCCGGTGGCACGGGCTATGTGATTGAGTATTGCGGCGAGGCAATTCGCAGCCTCTCCATGGAAGGCCGCATGACTGTGTGCAACATGGCCATCGAAGGTGGCGCTCGTGCAGGTCTCATCGCCCCGGATGAGACCACATTTGAGTATTGCAAAGGCCGCCCCAATGCGCCCACCGGCGAAACATGGGAGGCCGCGCTGGCATATTGGAAAACCCTTTACTCCGACGATGATGCGCATTTCGATAAGGTCTTAACCTTGAAGGGTGAAGATATCGCCCCCGTGGTGACATGGGGCACCAGCCCGGAGGATGTCTTGCCGATCACCGCAAATGTGCCGGCGGCGCAGGCGTTCTCGGGCGGCAAAGTTGAAGCGGCCCAGCGCAGCCTTGACTATATGGGCCTAACAGCGGGCACGCCCTTGCGTGACATTGAGATTGATACAGTCTTCATCGGCTCTTGCACCAACGGGCGGATCGAGGATCTGCGCGCGGCGGCGGAGATTTTGAAGGGTCGCAAAATCAAAGACGGCATGCGCGCGATGGTTGTGCCGGGCTCAGGTTTGGTGCGTGCGCAGGCTGAAAAAGAGGGCCTGGCGGACATCTTCAAGGAGGCCGGCTTCGAATGGCGCCTGGCAGGATGCTCGATGTGTCTGGCGATGAACCCTGACCAATTGCAACCGGGCGAACGCTGTGCGGCCACGTCAAACCGCAACTTTGAAGGCCGCCAAGGCCGCGGTGGGCGCACGCATTTGATGAGCCCAGCCATGGCCGCCGCTGCGGCCATTACTGGAAAATTGACTGATGTGCGGGAGATGCTCTAATGGAAAAATTCGAAAAACTCACCGCCATTGCGGCGCCAATGCCTTTGATCAATATCGATACCGATATGATTATCCCAAAGCAGTTTTTGAAAACGATCAAACGCTCCGGGCTTGGCGTCAGCGCCTTTCATGAGATGCGCTACAATCTCGATGGCAGCGAAAACCCAGATTTCGTACTCAATAAGGAGGCCTATCAAGGCGCCAGTATTTTGGTTGCCGGCGACAATTTCGGTTGCGGCTCCTCACGCGAACATGCGCCTTGGGCTTTGCTTGATTTTGGCATTCGCTGCGTAATCTCCACCAGCTTTGCCGATATCTTCTACAACAACTGCTTTAAAAACGGCATCTTGCCTGTGGTTGTCACTGAAGACGAGCTGCAACTACTGATGAAAGATGCGGAAAAAGGCAGCAATGCGCGCATGGTGGTTGATCTGGAAAACCAGCAGATTGAGACCTCCGATGGCGAGGTGATCTCCTTTGATGTGGATCAACACCGCAAGCATTGCTTGATCAATGGCCTCGACGACATCGGGCTGTCGATGGAAAAAATTGCATCTATCGACGCCTTCGAAGCGCAAATGGCGCAAAGCGCGCCTTGGGTCTAAGACTTTTGGCCAGTCAGTGATTGGCTGGCCAAAATCACACCCCGCGACCGGGGTTTGGAAAACATCGCAAAAATCCAATAATAATTGATCAAAAATTAAGAATTTTGAGCTCAACTTCCGCTCGATATGAGCCGGACTTTCGACCCAAATGCCATTTTGTTCATCCACGCGTCGCATCCCTCACTGCGGCGGCAACGATACCTGCGCAGGTTTCAGGCTTGGATGCGCAGGCTCGCTCTCTGGATCGTTCTGTGCCTGATCTACCCCGCGCCAGCGGTCAGTGAAACGTTGCGATTGGCCAGCTATACCGCCGCGCTTGAGCGAAATGCACCGGGGCTATTGTATCGTGACATCATTCACGGCAAATCAGCGCAAATTCACGCCGCGCTCCGACTTATTGCGACCATCCAACCGGATATTTTGGCCCTACAACGCTTTGATTGGGATGCGGAGCTGCGCGCGGCGCGCGCCTTTCAATCGGCGCTGAAAGCGCAGGGTTGGGAGATGCCGCATGTTTTGGCCCCTCGCCCCAACACCGGCGTGGCCTCGGGCGTGGATATTGATGGCAATGGCCAAATCGGCGGGCCGAGCGATGCGCAAAGCTATGGCACTTTCGCCGGACAAAGGGCGCTTTTGCTTCTGTCGCGCCTGCCATTCGACGCGCAGTATAGCCAAGATCACAGCCAAATTCTCTGGGCAGATGTGCCGCATACGCAAAGTACAGACGCCCCTGAAATTGCCCGCGTGCAACGGCTGGCCTATGTGGCGATGCTGCAAACCGCAATCACCTGGAATCAGCGGCCCATTTCTCTTCTCACATTTCACGCCAGCCCACCGGTCTTTGACGGGCCACAGGACCGCAACGGCCGCCGCAATGCCGATGAGATCGCCTATGCCGCCGCCCTGTTAGATCACCTTCCCAGGCCCTTCGTCTTACTGGCCAATACCAACCTTGATCCCTTTGATGGCGAGGGGCACCATGAGGTGATGAGGCGGCTTTTGGCCCATCCCAAGCTGCAAGATCCAAAGCCGGCCAGCGCGGGCGGGCGCGCATCTGCCAACCCGCAGCATCGCGGTCCGGCGCAGCTCGATACAGTGGATTGGCCCGATCCGCGCCCCGGCAATCTGCGGGTCAATTACATCCTCCCCTCTCGGGATTTCGCCCTGCACGATGGCGGGGTGCATTGGCCAGCCAAGGACCTTTCTGACCCCCACGGCAATTCGCACAGATTGATCTGGCAGGATGTCTCACTTCCTTGACCCCATAGGCCCATAGGGCTAGTCAGCAAGTTGAGACAAACGAAAGGGCTTCTCATGAGCACCCACTCCCTCCTAATTTTGCCCGGCGACGGGATTGGTCCTGAAGTCATGGCCGAAGTGCGCAAAGTCATTACCTGGCTTGCCGACCACAGGGACATACATTTTGATCTGTCCGAAGATCTGGTTGGCGGCGCGGCCTACGATGTGCACGGCGTACCTTTGCACGATGACACGATGGCAAAAGCACAGGCCGTGGACGCGGTATTGCTTGGCGCCGTTGGTGGGCCTAAATATGACACTCTCGATTTTTCCTTGAAACCGGAACGCGGCCTTTTGCGCCTGCGCAAGGAGATGGACCTCTTCGCAAACCTACGTCCGGCGCAATGTTTTGACGCGCTGGCCGATTTCTCCTCGCTCAAACGCGATGTGGTTGCCGGCCTCGATATCGTCATTGTGCGCGAATTGACCTCCGGCAGCTATTTCGGCGAGCCACGCGGCATCTTCAAAGAAGGCAACGAACGCGTGGGCATCAACACCCACCGCTATACGGAATCCGAAATTGAACGCGCCGCGCGCGCTGCCTTTGAGCTGGCACGCCGCCGCAGCAACCGGGTTTGCTCGATGGAAAAAGCCAATGTGATGGAAGCGGGCGTTTTATGGCGCGATGTGGTGACAGAAGTGCATCAGGCCGATTACGCAGATGTCGAACTGTCGCATATGTACGCTGATAATGGCGCGATGCAGCTGGTGCGCGCGCCGAAGCAATTTGACGTGATCCTCACAGACAATTTGTTTGGCGATATCCTCTCCGATTGCGCCGCGATGCTGACAGGCTCGCTTGGCATGTTGCCCTCGGCCAGCCTGGGCGCGCCGATGGAGAATGGCCGCCCGAAAGCCCTTTATGAGCCGGTGCATGGTTCCGCGCCAGATATTGCAGGACAGGGCAAAGCCAACCCAACCGCTTGCGTTTTGTCTTTCGCCATGGCGCTGCGCTATTCGTTTGATCTTGGTGCGGAAGCGACGCGGATTGAAGCCGCCGTCGAAAAAGTCCTCGCCGATGGGGTCCGCACCGCCGATCTGTTGCAGGCCGAAGGCGATACCGCGGTGTCCACAACCCAGATGGGCGATGCCATCGTCGCCGCTCTGACCGCCAGCCTCTAAATCCTGTCTCAAAAAAATAAAAAACGCTCGGTCCGCCGGGCGTTTTTTTTTGACAAAGCAAGTGAAAACCACTGCACTGCGGTTATGGATATTATTGACACCCACCGCTACCCGATTGACCAGCCCGACAGTGCGGAGTTTCGCGCGCTTTGCGCCCGATGTCAGGCGGATCTAAAGGCTCAAGGGCTTTTCAACCTGCCCGGCTTCCTGCGCCCTGAGGCCATAGAACGCACGCTTGAGTGGGTGAAACCCGTGATCGCGCAAGACGCCTTTGTGCATAAACGCGCCCATAACATCTATTTTAAAAAGGAAATTCCCGGCCTCCCGCCCGATCATCCAGCCTTGCGTGAGCTCGAAACCACCAATCATACAATCTGCGCCGATCAAATTGAGGGCAGCCCGGTGACCCAGCTTTATGACTGGCCGGCTTTCGCCAATTTTTTGGCCCGTGTCATGAATAAGCCCGCACTTTACACCATGGATGACCGAATCGCCGGGGCAAATGTGATGACTTACTACCACGGCGAGGCGCTGAACTGGCATTTTGACCGCTCCGAATTTACCACAACACTGCTCTTACAAGCCCCGAAGGCCGGCGGTGAGTTCGAATATCTGCGCGATCTGCGCACGGCGGAGGATCCCAACTATACCGGGGTGGCAGAGCTTTTGATGGGCAAGCGCCAGACGCAGATTTGCCCGCAAGAAGCCGGAACTTTGAATGTGTTTCGCGGCGTGAACACGGCGCACCGCGTCACCCCCGTGCAGGGCGACCGGCCGAGAATCAATGCGGTTTTAACCTATTACGAAACCCCCGGTCGCCGATTTTCAGAGCAAGAGCACCTGGGATTTTACGGCAGAACATTGGCCTAAAGGCCTTTTCTGTCGCAAATGGACATCCGTTTTGTCGTCTTTTTAAATTTATTGTATGCAACTTGTATACAATAAATGACGAGGAGGCTCGATGACTGACACCCGCAAATCCCAATGTTTGAAGGCGATACGCCACCAAATCCTTTCGCTCGCGCTTCCGCCGGGCAGTGATTTGGACGAGGCCAAACTCGGTGCCGAATTTGGCATGTCTCGCACACCGCTTCGCGAGGTATTACAAAAACTCGCCGGGGAAGGCTTTGTCGATATCACCCAAAACAAGGGGGCCAAGGTCGTCTCAATGGATATGGCGGTGATGCGCAGTTTTTTCCAAACGGCGCCGCTGATCTATGCCAATATCGCGCGGCTTGCCTGTGAAAATCGCAGCCTGTCACAGCTGACGGCGCTCAAGACCAGCCAGCAACAGTTTAAAAACGCCACCCGCACTTATGATCCCGCACAAGCGGCGATGCACAATCATCAATTCCATCAGATCATTGGGGATATGTCGCAAAATTGCTACTTGATCCCAAGCCTACAGCGCATGCTCATTGATCATACGCGCCTGAGCCAAACCTTCTATCGGCCTGCGTCGCCAGCGGAAAGCGCGCTTGTCAGACAAGCCTGTGATCAACATGATGAGATGATCGACGCCATTGAAAACCAGCAGGCAGAGCGCGCCGTTGAGCTGACTTTGCAGCATTGGGCCCTGTCGCAAGACCGAATGGAGCGATTTGTGCGCCCCGATCCCTTGCCTGTTGACCTGGCCAGCGCGCGGGAGACAGCCAATGCAGTTTGAAGGCATCTATACTCCGGTCATCACCCCTTACCACGATGATTTTTCTTTAAATCAGGACGCATTAGAAGCCACGATCGATCGTCTGATTGAGGCTGGGGTTCATGGCCTGATTATTGCGGGCACAACCGGCGAGTATTACGCTCAAACCACCGATGAGCGGATTGAAATGATGTCTGTTGCGCATGAAATAATTGCCGGCCGGCGGCCGATGATTGTCGGCACGGGCGCTATTCGGACCGAGGATTCAATTCTCTATGCTCGGGCCGCCAAAAAGGCCGGTGCGGATGCTCTTTTGATTGCGACCCCGCCTTATGCCTATCCAACCGGCCGCGAAATTGCCCTACATGCTTTGGCGATCGACCGGGCGGCAAATCTGCCTGCCATGCTCTACAATTATCCCGGCCGGATGTGCGTCAATATGGATGAGGAGACCCTCGACCGTCTGGGACGCAGCCCAAATTTTTGCGCCATTAAGGAAAGCTCGGGCGATCCCAATCGGCTGCACATGCTGGCCCGCGATTATCCGCATATTGCCCTCTCTTGCGGCATGGATGATCAGGCGTTGGAATTCTTCGCTTGGGGTGCGCGCAGCTGGGTCTGCGCCGGGTCCAATTTTGCCCCAGAGGCGCATATTGCTCTTTACCAAAGCTGCGCAGTGGAGGGAAATTTCACCAAAGGGCGCGCGATTATGTCGGCAATGCTGCCCTTGATGCGGGTGCTCGAACAAGGTGGGAAATTTGTTCAATGTATCAAATACGGCCTGACTCTGCGCGGCATTGACGCAGGCCCGCCCCGCAAACCGCTGCAACCGCTCAACAAAGACGACAAACGCCAACTGGCAGAGGTCATCGCCACAATGGATACCGCCATTGCAAATATCATCGGAGAAGCTGCATGAGCGACTTACTGACAACAGCCGAGTACAAGGCGCTGGCCGCAGAGCTCGACCTCCCGCGCACTGCTTTTATTGACGGCAAATACCGCGCGGGTCATGGCGCCACATTTGCGACTTTAAACCCCGCCACCGGGTTGCCGCTCACCGAGATTTCCGGCTGTGATGCAACAGATGTGGATCTGGCGGTATCCAAAGCGCGCGCGGCCTTCGATCAAGGCCATTGGGCCAAACGCCCGCCATCGCAACGCAAAGAGGTGCTGATCCGCCTGTGCAAGTTGATCACACGCAACCGCCGCGAATTGGCCGTGATGGAAAGTCTCGACAGCGGCAAGCCCATCTTGGATTGCGAGACCATCGATATTCCCGAGACCATCGCAACTTTGAAATGGCATGCAGAGTTGATCGACAAGATTTATGACCAAATGGCCCCGGCGCAAGAGGATGCCATTGCCATGATCCTGCGCGAGCCCATTGGGGTTGTCGCCGCTATTTTGCCTTGGAACTTTCCCCTGTTGATGATGGCTTGGAAAATCGGGCCCGCTTTGGCGGCGGGCAATTGTGTCATCGTGAAGCCGGCAGAACAAACCAGCCTCACCGCCCTGCGCTTGGCCGAATTGGCCGCAGAGGCCGGCCTTCCCCGTGGGGTCTTGCAGGTCTTGCCCGGTGATGGGCCGACTGTGGGCGCGCCGCTTGGGCTTCACATGGATGTGGATATGGTCAGTTTCACAGGCTCAACCGAGACCGGGCGGCATTTCCTGCGCTACGCCGCTGACAGCAATTTAAAGAAAGTGGTGCTGGAATGCGGCGGCAAAAACCCCTGCGTTGTGTTTGATGATGCTGAGAATCTCGAGTCTGTTGCCCGCCATGTGGTCAATGCTGCCTTTTGGAATATGGGCGAGAATTGTTCCGCCGCCTCTCGTCTGATTGTCCATCAAGCCGTGAAAGAGCCGCTATTGGAACGGATCTTGGCGCGGTTGCGAGATTGGAAAACCGGCGATCCGCTCAACCCCGCCCACCACCTGGGCGCGCTTATTGATGCAGAGCATTGCGCCAAAGTGGCCAGCTATCTGACCGGGACCGCCTTGGCCGGTGGCACGGCAGAGGGGCCCTATGTGCAGCCTACGATTTACGAGATCGGCCCAAAAGATGCCAAAGCCGTTGACGAAATTTTTGGGCCAATCCTGAGCGTGCTCACTGTCGCCAGCAATGATGAGGCCATTGCACTGGCCAATGACACCCACTACGGCTTGGCCGCCTCCGTCTTCACCGCCAATAGCCGCAACGCCATTCGCGCCGCCCGCGACATCAAGGCCGGAACCGTGACCGTCAACACCTATGGTGAAGGGTCCATCGCCACGCCCTTTGGCGGCTATAAACAATCGGGCTTCGGCGGGCGCGACAATGGCATTCATGCCCATGACCAATTCACCGAAACCAAAACCATTTGGATCGATCTCACCGATCCGCGCGATGGCGACAATGTCGGGTAACGGGCCGCAAGTCTTGCAAAAAGGGAGGAGCGCGCGTGGCTGATGCAGTTGGATCGGTGCGGCGCGGACGCGGCGCGCGTAAAACCATAAGACAAACCCGCGATGTTACGATGCTGCCCGCGCTGAAAAGGCGCCTGCCCTTGACCGAACCCATGGATCAAGACCAGATCGAGAAGATCGATGCGGCCTCAATGAGCGTGCTTGAGGATGTCGGAGTGGTGTTTCGCGACCCCATCGCCATTGCAGATTGGCGCGCCGCGGGGGCCGACATTCGCGATGGCGACCGGGTGCATTTGGACCGCGGTCTTGTGCGTGACCTGATCTCCTCCATCCCCTCAAGCTTCACCTATCACGCGCGAAACCCCGCCAATAACCTGCCGTTCGGTCACGATCACGCCATTTTCGTGCCGATGACCGGCGCGCCTTATTTGCGGGATCTCGACGATATCAGGCGCAATCCAACCTTGGAAGACTTGGCAAATTTCCACAAATTATCGCATATGCTGCCCGCGATGCACTCTTCCGCCCACCACATTGTCGAGCCCTATGATCACCCGATCAGCCAAAGACATTTGCGCATCACCTATTCGTCAATGAAACATTCCGACAAAACCTTCATGGGCATGACCACCAGTCCCAAGAATGCCGAGGATGTTATGGAGATGTGCGCCCTGCTCTTTGGCGCGGATTATATGCAAAGCCACCCCGTTGTCACAGGCAATTGCAATGGCAATAGCCCGCTGGTTTGGGATGAAACAATGCTGGGGGCTCTGCGGGCCTTTGCCAAATACAACCAACCCGTCCTGTGCAGCCCCTTCGTTCTGGGCGGCGCCAATACCCCCGCATCCGTCGCCCCAACAGTCGCGCAGCTCAATGCGGAAGCCCTCAGCTGTCTGGCCTATACGCAGGTTGTCCGCAAAGGCACGCCGGCGATCTATGGCCATTATCTGGCCACCGTCAGTATGCGTTCTGGTGCACCCATGGCTGGCACGCCAGAAATCAGCTTAATGAATTTCATGATCGGCCAAATGGCGCGCCATTACAACGTCCCCTGGCGGACTTCAAATACTTTGGGCGGGTCGAAAATCCTTGATGCGCAGGCGGGATATGAAAGCGCCATGACTTTGAATGCCGTGCTCATGGCCGGAGCCAATTACATTTGGCACAGCGCGGGATGGAACGAAGCGGGAATGCATTGCTCGATGGCAAAATTCGTGGTGGACGCGGAGCTTTGCGCCATGGGGTATCGCATGGCCGAGGGCATACGGTGGGATGATTTTGATGCGGCCATGCAGGCCGTGCGCGACATTGGCCCCGGCGGGCATTACCTTGGCCATGCGCACACGCTTGAAAACTTCCAACGCGCCTTTTTCATGCCCGAGATGTTTGACAATAATTCGGTTGAACAATGGCAGGCGGATGGTGCGCTGGACACAAACACCCGCGGTTTGATACGCGCGCGTGAAATGCTGGGCGACTATGAGGAACCCAAATTGGATCCCGGCATCGATGAAGCCCTATGCGACTATATCGCCCGGCGGGAACGCGAGATCCCAGCGGCCGACGCGCTGAACCAAGACTATTGACCATGAAAGTCTCGCGCCTGCCCATAGATCCCGGTCCGGCCGCTTGGGCGGAACTGCTGCCGCCTGCCCCACCGGCGCAAAGGTTGGAGGGCGCGCAAACCGCCGATTGGTTGGTGATTGGCGGCGGCTTTGCTGGCCTGTCGGCACTGGCGCGGCTCAAGCAGCTGCACCCGGCAGATAAAATCATTCTGCTTGAGGCCAGCCGGATTGCCCAAGGCCCTGCCGGGCGCAATTCAGGGTTTATGATTGATCTGCCCCATGATCTGGCCTCAGAGGATTACGGCGGGGCACTCACCGAAGACCAACAGCAAATCGCAGCCAATCGCGCCGCCATTGCCTTCGCCCGCGACATGGCCGAGGCGTTTGAGCTGCCCCGCGAGGCCTTTAACCCCTGCGGCAAGTTCAACGCGGCCGCCAGCGCAAAAGGCCATCAGCACAATCAAGACTATGCCCGCCATTTAACGCGGATGGGCGAAACTTGGGAGATGTATGATGCGGCGCAAATGGCGGAATTGACCGGAACCCGCTATTATCACTCTGGCCTATACACCCCCGGCACCGTCATGCTGCAACCGGCCATGTATATTCGCGGCATTGCCCGCGGCTTGGCATCACATCATGCCCTGATTTTCGAAAATTCGCCCGTGACAGCGCTTGACCACACGGGTGACTGGTCCGCCATCACCCCATCGGGCCAGGTGACAGCGCCGCGGGTTATTCTGGCCGTCAATGGCCACGCCAATTCCTTTGGACTTTACCCGCAACAGCTTGCGCATGTGTTCACCTATGCCAGCATGACCCGCGCCTTGACCGCTCAGGAGGTGGCAACCCTGGGCGGGGCGCGCAACTGGGGCGCCACACCTGCCGATCCCTTGGGGACAACCGTGCGGCGCATATCTGGGATGGGCGGCGATCGGATCATCATCCGAAATCGCGCCACTTTCGATCCGTCCATGCAGGTCTCTGAGCGTCGCATTCGCGCCGTCTCGCGCAGTCATGACGCAAGTTTTTCCGCCCGATTCCCCGCGCTGCGCCATGTATCCATGCAATATCGCTGGGGCGGGCGTCTGTGCCTTTCGCGCAATAATGTCGCCGCTTTTGGGGAGGTCATGCCCGGGCTCTATTCGGCCTGCTGCCAAAACGGTTTGGGCACGGCCAAGGGCACATTGCATGGCATGCTGGCCGCGGACCTGGCCAGTGACCATGACAGCGCGCTGTTGCAACAGGTTCAAAAGCAAGCTCCCCCGCGCCGCCTGCCCCCGCCGCCTTTGGCCTGGCTTGGGGCCAATGCGCTGATGAAATGGGGGGAGTGGACGGCCGGAGCGGAACTTTAAACCGGCGCCGCGCTCCACCCTGGGCACATTATCGCGGAGGCAGCCCAACTGCGGCGCGCGAGGCGGGTTCACGCAGATGAAAATCTGCCCCCGCATAGTCCGCGCCGCCGGGCCCACAGAGATAGGCAATCGCCTGTGCCACATCCGAGGCCGGAATATGATCGGACAGCTCCAATTGGCTGACCGGATTAACCCCGCTGGCCTTGATCTCAACTTGCATCTGCGTCGCCACCGTGCCGGGGCTCAACCCCAAACAACGAATGCCTTGATCGCCATATTCCGCATGGCCAGAACGGGTCAATTGCAGCACTGCCGCCTTTGAGGCGCAGTAATGGCTCCACCCTTCCAGCACCCCATAGGCGGCACCGGACGAAATATTGAGGATCGTGCCGCCCCCCTGTGCTGTCATGATCGGCAGGGCCGCCTTCATCATGTAAAACACACCTTTAACATTCACATCAATCACCCGGTCCCAATCGGCAGGTTCAAAATCCGCCAACCGATGCACGGGCAAAAGCATTCCGGCATTGTTCACGACGATATCAAGACGACCGAAGCGCGCCACCGTTTGATCAACTGCCGCCTGCACCTGCTTAAAATCAGCGATATCGCAGGCAATCGCCAGCGCTTTGGGTCCAATTTTCTCGGCCAATTTCGCCAATTCACCCTCAGATCGGGCCGTCAAAACCACCTGCGCCCCGAGGGATGCCAAATGTTCAGCCGCCGCCGCTCCAATGCCGCGGCTTGCGCCGGTTATCAAAACTATTTGCCCTGAAAAATCCATTCTCGTTACGCCTTTCGCTGTGTCTGAGCAAAGGCTAGCTCTGACGGTCAATCGGCACAAGCCATCACTTCTGGCTTTACCCAGCCGGCAAGCCGTGGCACCACAGCTTCAGATTGGAGATTGCCATGCGCGCGACATTGATAATTTTGACTTTTGCCTATGTTTTGTCCCAATTTTACCGGGCATTTCTGGCGGTTTTAGCAGCCCCTTTGCAGGCAGATATTGGCGCCACCGCTGCGCAGCTCTCGGCGGCCTCTGGTTATTGGTTTTTAACCTTCGCTTTGATGCAAATACCCGTCGGCTGGGCCTTGGACACTTTGGGCCCAAGGCGCACCAATGCGGCGCTGCTCGCGCTTGGCGCCGGTGGGGGCGCTTTGGTTTTCGCGGCCGCAAGCCAGCCTTGGCATATTTCCGCGGCAATGACGATGATCGGCATCGGCTGCTCACCGGTTTTAATGGCCGCCTACTATGTGGTCGCCCGCAGTTTTCCTGCCGCAGCCTTTGCCACGATGGCCGCCTTCATCTTGGGGATCGGATCGGTTGGCAATATCGGTGCCGCCTTTCCGCTCACGCTTCTGGTTGAGGTCCTAGGCTGGCGCGCGTCTATCGTCATCATCGCGCTCATCACGCTTATGATTGCCGCCCTGTGCTATGTGATCGTTAAGGATCCGCCAAAGGTTGTAACCGATGAAAAAGGCAGCTTGCTCGATCTGCTCCGCATGCGGGCCATCTGGTTCATCTTACCGCTGGTGCTGGTCAGCTATGCCCCCTCTGCCGGGTTGCGCGGCCTTTGGGTCGGACCCTATTTCACCGATGTCTTCGGCGCCTCCACGGCCCAGGTTGGCACAGTGACCACGCTCATGGCTCTGGCGATGATTGCCGGCACCTTTTGCTATGGCCCGCTTGACCGCCTATTGGGAACGCGCAAATGGGTGATATTCACAGGCAACCTCATCGGCGGCCTGTTGTGCTTTATCCTCTATCTCTACGGCGACGCAGGCTTCTGGAGCACCGCCGCTATGATGGCCGGAATTGGATTTTTCGGAGCATCATTTCCAATTTTAGTGGCACATGGCCGCAGTTTTTTCCCCGATCATTTGATGGGACGCGGCGTGACTTTGATCAACCTCTTTGGAATCGGGGGCGTTGGCATCATGCAAAATGTCACCGCGCGGGTGTTTAACGCCAAGACAGCGGCGAGCCAGGGGCCGATTGTCTCCTATAACGCCGTTATTTTGGTGTTTTGTGTGACATTACTGCTGGGATTGGTGATTTATATCTTCTCTCAGGACAGAACCGACTAGCAGGCTCTTTCCATTGGCCACCCGGCGCGATACACGAGCCCGTCTTTGAAACGAGGAAGAGACCTATGTCTTATAAAGTTGTTGTTGTTGGAGCCACCGGGAATGTGGGCCGCGAAATGCTGAACATTTTGGATGAACGCGAATTTCCAATCGCGGAAATTGCTGTGCTGGCCAGTCGTAAATCCCTCGGCACGGAAGTGAGCTTTGGCGACAGGACTTTGAAAACCCAGGATCTGGCGAGTTTTGATTTCGCCGGCTGGGATATGGCGCTTTTTGCCGTGGGCTCTGAAGCCACCAAAGAATATGCTCCGAAAGCGGCGGCAGCCGGCTGCATTGTGATCGATAATTCGAGCCTGTATCGCTACGATCCCGACGTGCCCTTGATCGTGCCAGAGGTGAATGCGGATGCAATTTTCAAATGCCGCAACAAGAACATCATCGCGAATCCCAATTGCTCAACCGCACAGATGGTCGTGGCGCTCAAACCCTTGCATGATCGCGCAAAGATCAAGCGGGTGGTGGTGAGCACCTATCAATCAGTGTCCGGCGCAGGCAAAGAAGGAATTGATGAGCTTTGGGATCAAACCAAATCGATTTACAATCCTGTAGACAACAAACCACCGACCAAGTTTACAAAGCAAATTGCGTTTAACGTGATCCCGCATATCGATGTTTTCCTCGACAGCGGCGACACAAAAGAAGAATGGAAAATGGTCGCCGAGACCAAAAAAATTCTGGACCCTGCGATAAAGGTCACCGCCACCTGTGTGCGCGTGCCTGTTTTTGTGGGCCATTCCGAAGCAATCAACATCGAGTTTGAAGAGTTCCTCGATGAGGATGAAGCCCGCGATATCCTGCGCGAGTCACCGGGCATTATGGTGATCGATAAGCGCGAAGATGGCGGCTATGTCAGCCCGGTGGAATGCGTCGGCGATTACGCCACATTCATCAGCCGCATTCGGCAGGATGTCACGGTCGACAATGGCATCAACCTGTGGTGCGTGTCTGACAATCTGCGCAAAGGGGCCGCGTTGAATGCCGTTCAAATCGCGGAAGTCTTGGGCAATAAAGTCCTGAAAAAGGGCTAAGATCCTGAATATGGAACGAAAAGGCCTCGCTGAAATGCGCGGCCTTTTCATTGGCTCTTGGTCTTGCGGTTGAGCCTGTTCTAAATCCGCACAAAATCCTTCAAGTTTGAATCAAATTGTTCCAAAGACCCCTCGGCGATATCGGTCCACAGACCGTGCAGGGTCAGCTCGTTCTTATCGACTGCCGATTTCACAAAAGGGAAGGTGATAAGGTTTTCAATTGAAACCAAAACCGCCTCGCGTTCCAATCGGGCCACACGCGCCGCCTCATCCTTGATATCTTTGACGCGCTCATAGCCCGGGCGCAAAATATCCATCCAGCGGCCAACAAAGCTGCTGCTTTTTTCCAAATCTGGAGCATGCCCGGTGCACATATCGTGACAGCCCCGCACCCCGCCACAGCTGGAATGACCCAAGACGATAATATGAGACACTTTTAACGCCGTGACCGCATATTCCACCGCCGCAGAGGTGCCATGCGGCTCGCCATCCGGAAGATAGGCCGGCACCAGATTGGCGATATTGCGATGAATGAAGAATTCCCCCTGCTCTGCACCAAAAATCGCCGTCACATGAACGCGACTGTCACAGCATGAAATGACCATAGCGCGCGGGCGCTGCCCCTCACTGGCCAATCGGCGATACCACGCATGATTGTCTTCAAACGTTGTTGCCTTCCAACCATGATACCTTTGAATTAAATAGTTTGGCAGCGGTTTCACATAGACCATAGGCACCCCCTGATACATAAATATTGAATTTAACTTACCAAATAGTTACAAAAAACTCGAGAGGTAATCCTCATTTTAGCTTAGAGTTTGGTAAACTTTTTTGGGCAAAAAGCGGCCAGCTGTGGGGGCGCAGTAAATAGGTGAGTTCATGGCTCAAATTAGCGTGCTTTCGCATGACGAACATCTTCCCTTTTGCACCAGCAAAATTGACGAAATCTATTGTGAATTCGATCCCCAAAGGGCGAAAGCAATCATTAATGGAGCCTTAGATGAATTCGCCATTCGCCTCTCGGTTCTGGAATGTGCCGGCAAGCAGAACAAACGCCCCGCTGTGCGCAAGGCCGTTGACGCTTTGATGAGCATTGGACATCAAATTGGACTGGGCGGGTTGACCAATGCCGCCCATAACGTGCGTGCTTTAACCACAGCTTCCGATGATCCCGCTCTGGCCGCCGCAGTGGCGCGATTGGTGCGGCTTGGCGACATGTGCCTCGTATCGCTTTGGGCGATACAGGACCAAAAAAATACGCAGCGATAGCATATAGCAAGGCCCGCTGCATTCCCTCGCCGCGCGGGATTTTGCCCGGCAAAAACCGCGCCGCATTGCATTCACCGCAGGGCAATGTTTACCTAACAAAAAGCCATTCGAGGGATCTGCCATGTCACCGATTTTTGCCGCGCCCACCACCACATCCCTGCCCTTGCACCTGATTGCGCGCGCGGAGGCGGAAGACTGGCTGGCCGCAACGGGCATCGAAGCGCAAAACGCTGCTAAAACCCAAAATTGGTCGGGCAAATTGGGGCAGATCTTATGTCTCACGGAACAGGGCCTGCCTGTGCGTCTGGCCATCGGCTACGGCGATGCCGACGAACGAAACCGCAAACGATTCGGCGTGGTTGCCGGATTGTCCACAATGCCTGAGCAGGTGTTTGAACTGGTTGACTGCGATAAAGACCGGGCCGAGGACTTTGCTTTGGCCTTTGCTTTGGGCAAATATCGTTACGATCGTTATGCCACCAACTCCGCTCCAAAAGCCAAGTTGATCTGCCCCAAAGGCGTAAATGCTGATGACATTGAGGCGATTGTTTCTGGCGAATTTCTCACCCGAGATTTGATCAATACCCCAGCCAATGATATGGGACCGGCCGAGCTTGAAACGGCGGCCCGCGACTTGGCCAAAACTTATGCTGCAGATATATCCGTCGTGACGGGCGCAGAGCTGCTTGCGCAAAATTTTCCCCTGATCCACACCGTGGGTCGCGCCTCCCCGCGGACGCCACGTCTCATTGATCTTCGCTGGGGCCGCTCAGGTCCACGGCTCACTTTGGTGGGCAAGGGCGTGTGTTTCGACACAGGTGGCCTAAACCTCAAACCCGGCGCCTCAATGGGATTGATGAAAAAAGATATGGGCGGGGCAGCGCATGTTCTGGGGCTCGCCAAAATGATCATGGCCAGCAATATGCCAGTGCAGCTGCGGGTTTTGGTGCCCGCCGTTGAAAATGCGATTGGTGGTTCGGCCTTCCGGCCGCAAGATATCCTGACGAGCAGGAAGGGTCTCACTGTTGAGATCAACAATACCGATGCCGAGGGCCGATTGGTGCTCGCCGATGCCCTCACCTTAGCCGATGAAAGCCCCTGTGATGTGATGATCTGCATGGCAACGCTCACCGGTGCGGCGCGAGTCGCGGTGGGGCCGGACATTGCGCCCTATTTCACGCAGGACTCTGGCCTGAGCCATGAGATCGCAACCGCCGCCGCCGAGGTTAACGATCCGGTGTGGCAATTGCCCTTGCATGCGCCCTATGAGGCCATGATTGAGCCCGGCATTGCCGATTTGGACAATGCCCCTGCCGGTGGTTTTGCCGGTGCCATCACGGCGGCGCTTTTTCTCCAACGCTTTGTCACCGAAACCCAAAAATTTGTCCATTTTGATTGCTATGGCTGGCAGCCCAGCGCCGCGCCGGCCCGCCCAAAAGGCGGCGTGGGTCAGGGCACGCGCGCCCTGTTTCGCGCCTTGCCGCGCATTTTGAATCTATGAGCGCCCAGTCTCAAATCATCCAAAGCCTCAGCGATCTGTGCCGCGCGCCGCAGGGCGCACGCGACCGGCAATTGCTGTTTGGCGATGGCTTTACCATCTTAGAGCGCGCGGGCGAGTGGTGTTTTGGTCGGGCGACAAAAGACGGCTATCAAGGCTATATAAAAACCGCGGATTTAGCCCCATATACGCCCGCAACACATTGGGTGAGCGCCTTGTCCAGCCATGCCTATGCGGCGCCCAATTTGAAATCACCTGATCAAATCTCCCTGCCTTTCGGTGCACAGGTGACCGTGAGCGCAGAGCACGGCGATTTTTTCCAAACTCCCGTCGGCTTCATTCCCCGCCAACATTTGCGCGCGGCCGACGATTTTTTTGCCGATCCGCGAGAGGTGGCCAAAATGTTCCTAGGCAGCCCCTATTTGTGGGGCGGCAATTCAGCGGCGGGCGTGGATTGCTCAGGTCTGGTGCAGGCCGCCTGCCATGCCACGGGGCGCGCTTGTCCAGGAGATTCAGGCCCGCAACAGGAGTTTTTTCCTGCAACCGAAGGGGATTGGGCACCTGGGCAATTGATTTTCTGGCCCGGCCATGTGGCTTTGACCCTCAGCACCACCCATCTGATCCATGCCAATGCACATGCCATGGCCGTTTGCATCGAAGCGATTGACCTTACCATTGCACGCATAGAGGCCGCCGGGGATGGGCCCATGCTTCAACGGTCACAGCTGATCTAAAGTGTAGGGCGCTAATCGACCGCGCGGATCAACCGCCGCTCCAAGACCCCCAGAACAGATCCAAGATCATGGCCGCGCTTCAGAATCTGCCCCTGTGCCCCGATCAAAGCATACATGCCCTGTTTGTTGCGCAGCTTGGGGCGTTTTTCGATGCGATAGAGTGGGTTTTCGGCTGTGCGTTTGAAAATCGAAAAGACAGCCACATCGCGCAGGCAAGAAATACCATAATCACGCCATTCGCCCGCGGCAACCATGCGCCCATATAGCGTAAGAATGGGTGCCAATTCCAACCGGTGGAAGGCAATTTTTTCGGGAATTTTCCGCAGAGACTCAGATCTAATATTTACAACATTCATGACAGTAGAGTTGCGCCGAATTCACCAATAATCAACCCTGTCTTAATCCTGCCCTGAAATGGTCCCGCAACTTTCCGTTTCGGGTCATGACATGGCCTTTGTAAGTTGCAATCTAAGCACCAAGCAAACGGGAGCTTGGCGTTAAGTGTCATTCCTGCCCCCACTCGGATACGCGATGCTGATCTTTCGTTTGCTTGCTTCCAAAGGTCGGGGCTGCTTTGTCCTAAGCAAAGCGGCCCTGACAGAACCACCCGCCCGAGATGGCACCACCATGGGCGAAATAAAGCCAAAACCGGTCTCCGGTTTTGGTGACCACCTGCCAATAATCACGCGTTCCACTGCGCCAGGCCCTTTCGGCCAACCACCACTCCGGGGCAATCCGCTCTGGCCCCTGAGCACTGAGCACCTCATGAAGTTGACCGCGCCATTTGAATGACAATGGCACTGTTGCCGCGCTATGGGCCTGCAGGGCCTCCGGTGGGAAATGCACCAAAGGCCGCAGGCGCGACGGGGCCGGCCAATGCAAATGGGGCGCTGACCAGGCAGCGGCCTGCACCTGCGCGGCTTTCTCCGGGATATGGCTGTCACCGGGATGTAAGCGGGTCATGGCCTCCAGCCCGATGCGGGCGCCCAATGTGCCAATCAAATCATCCAGCTTGGTATTTTCCAACACGCGCGCCGCAACCATTTGACCAGCCTCAATATGCCCTTTGTGCTGATGGGCATAGATTGGCTCGGTTTGCGCCGCGACCAAGCGCAGCACATCAATGCCAAATTCTGCTTTGATATCCCCTAATTTTAACGCCAAAAGTGGCCGCATTCGCGTAATATCGGCGGAAGGTCGGGCCAATCCCACCTCAAGCGATTGCATGGTTTGATCTGTCCGATAGGCTTCCAGTCGCAATCGCCGCGCGCCCTGGCCTTTCTCGTTCAAACGCACCGCCAGACGCGGCAGCAATTTATCCAAAGCGGCCAAAAGATCTTCAACCAGGCCAATTGGCTCCGGTAGGCTCAAACGGCAGGCGAAATGCGGCGCTTGTTTCGCCGGGCTAATGGGTTCGGGGGCCACGCCCAAAGCCTGATCCATCCGATAGACCGTCCCCTTGCCAAACCGCCGTGCAAGGGCCGCGCGGGGCTGACCCATCAAATCTTCTACCCGCCGAAGTCCAAGCCTGCTGAGCGCTGTAACAACATGCCCCTCCAATCGCAGGGCCGCCACCGGCAAAGGCGCAAGGGCTTGGCGCGTCAAGCCAGGCTGGGCAATACGGCCCGATGCGCCTCGATTGCTGCGCAGCTGCGGCGCGGCGCCTCCACGCTCCCAATTGCGGCGTTTGACGGCGCGCGACCGGGTGGCGGGGGCCTCCTGATCAATCGCATCGCCCGTGCGGCTTACCCCTAAGGGCTGACCTGCATAGCGCGCCAAGGCCCATGCGGCGCCTTTTGTATCCGCCAGGCCGATATGCACAGAAAGGCCAAGATCCAGGCAATCTTGCTCCACCTGCTCTATAACCCCTTCCTCACCCCCAAATAAATGTGCACATCCCGTCAAATCAATGACCAAAGAATGAGGCGGCTCTTCCGCCACCCAGGGCGAAAATTTAGAGGCCCAGCGGCGCAGACTGTTTAAAAACCGCGCTTCACTCTGAGGATTTTGAAGCCGTGTGATAAGATCGGGGCACATGGCCATAGCGTCGCGCAAAGGTTGATCCAAGCGCAGCCCCCGCTCCTCCGCCATTTGTGACAAGGAGGAGAGCACCTGCATCTGCCCACGATCTTGCACCACAGCAAAAGGCAACTCTTGCGTCATACGGGCCTGTCGCAACAGCCGCTCTGCACCCATCCGAGGAAACCATAATGATAAAACACGTCGATGTGACATAACCGCAGACTTTGTTCACTATATGTTCTATATGACATAGCCTATCTCAGAGTCGAGTCCTGCCGCAAAGAGCCCGCGCAAAAACGGTCGGTTTCGACCCAGCGCAAATACGTTTGAGTTTTGACCCAAGGACCGGCCGACGCAGACGTCGGTTTGCACCTGATAAAGGTCTGTTGTGCGGACGAAGCGGACAGTCAGGACACTAACCCAACGGCCCGCTTATTTGGTTCACAAAAATGCGGAGACGCTTGCCTGTTTCGCTACGCGCCGCTAAATTTCCGGGCCAGGAAGTCCAGTAGCCGCTCGGGGTGATGGTTAAAATAGGTATAGGCATCGAACCGCATGCCAGTGCCATAGGCAGGTTCATGATCGGGACCGATCCAGATCACCTCGGTCTCGACGGTCGCGGCATTGATGATCTTCTGGACGTCGTTCTGCCCTGTCGCAGTGTCAAAGGTGTATTTGTCCGCCTCGACCTGAGAGAACAGGATCGGAACCGTCACGCTCGGGACCGTTTCCAGCGCGTTCGCGTAGCCAAAGCCATATTTGTCCTGCTGGATCTGCTGAACCCGGTCAACGATGTCGAGCCCAAGGGTCGCGCGGATGATGCGATCCGTGAAACTGTAGGAAATCGTTGGCTGGTTGGCGACCAAGGCCCGGATTTGCGGATTGGCGAACAAGTCTGATTCCTTTTGCCAAGCGAGGAAGGTTGCGTTCGCGCCCATGCATTGCGACAGGAAGATGATCTCATCATCGCCGAAATCAGGGTGGCTGGTGACATAGCTCAACGAGGCGACAACGTCCTGCCATTCCGTCACGCCCGCGCCCACGGGAGCCTCGATACCGCGTGATTTGCGGCCCAGTCCGCCGCCGCTTTCACCCTGCCCACGGTGATCATACATCACCACGTTATAGCCGGCATCATGTATGTGTCGAACCATCGGCAGAAACTCCGCCTCGACACCATCCAGACCCTTAACCGATCCGTAGCGCGTGGTCGTCAGCGGATGGTTGAGAATAATTGTCCGATCCGACGGCGACGCAGCGCGGATTTCCCATGCGCTGAGGCTGATGCCATCAGCGGTCACGAACTCGACGTTTTGGTAGTCCATGCCGTAGTCGGCGGGCGTCTTGGGGTTGTCCAGACGCGCGGGGGCCACGCGCATGTTGACAATCATCCGCGCCATCAACGTGTCCCGCATGCCAAAGGGGTTCGCGAACCAGAATGCGGCAGCCAGTGCCGCGAGTCCGGCAATCGACGCCATTGCATAAACCATGATCTTCCTCATTTCTATCTCCATATGTGCAGTGTATATTTGCACTGAGCATATATTCACCGACGGCCTTGCGCAAGGGATTAGGAAAAGTTTACGTTGTACAAATGAAAACAGAGCAAAAAGAACCGACCCGTTACCACCACGGAAATTTGCGCCAGGCCCTGATGGTCGCAGCACGGCGCTTGCTTGAGGTCGAAGGCCACAGCAACCTGTCCTTGCGCAAATGTGCCGATGCCGTAGGTGTCAGCGCAACAGCCCCGCAGAACCACTTCCCGAACAAGGCGGCGCTTCTGACGGCACTGGCGGCGGAAGGTTACGCCGAACTGGAAACGTATATGCTCAGGGGGATCGAAGGCACGGCGGACCGCGATGCCCGTCGCACCGCAGCGCTCTTAGGCTATGTCGCGTTCGCGCAGGATCATCCGGCTCTTTACGAGCTGATGTACGCGCGCGACCGAGTCTCGTCAAACGATCCGGAACTGTTGCGCCATGTGAGAGCCTGTTTCGCGATACTGGCGGACAACTCAAAGGGTTTCGGGCGTTTCGACGGCGACGCAGGGAAGGTCGCAGCCCGGCAGCAGATGTTTCTCTGGAGCCTCGTTCACGGATATTCGCAGCTGTTGACAGCCAACCGGTTCAAGACAGAAAGCATGCTTGGAGAAAGCATCCTCGATATTCTCCCCGATCTGCGCTCGTGAAAGCGGACACTAATGTATAGCGCAGCAATTGTCACACAGGGCTCAGAGTCCGAATTCTCCGCACCATGAATGGGTGGCCGCTTTCGGTCAAAAACCCAGTACCAAAACCAGTAGCTCTAAAACGGTGGAATACCGCCAGCGATCAGGTAAACAGAGGCGCGTCGAAAAGGAGATTGTCATGACCAAACCCGTGGTACTTTGCATTTTGGATGGATGGGGTTTGAGCGACACCACGCAGGGCAATGCCCCTGCCCTAGCGCATACGCCAAATTTTGACCGCCTCATGGCGCGCTGCCCAAATGCGCGTTTAATCACCCATGGGCCTGATGCCGGTCTGCCCAGCGGACAGATGGGCAATTCCGAAGTTGGCCATACCAATATTGGAGCTGGCCGGGTGGTGGCGATGGATTTGGGGCAGATTGATCTTGCGATTGAGGATAAAAGCTTCTTTCAAAACCCTGCTATTTTGGACTTTGCCGCCAAACTCAAGGCCAGCGGTGGCGCGGCGCATCTCATGGGGGTGATCTCCGACGGCGGGGTGCATGGGCATCTCAGCCATCTCTTGGCAGCCAGCACTTTACTTTGTGACATGGGTATTCCCGTGCTGATCCATGCCATTGCCGACGGGCGCGATGTCGGCCCCAGCTCCGCCGCAGGCTATTTCGCCACGCTGCAAGAGCAGCTGCCACAAGGCGCGCAGATTGGCACAGTCATTGGCCGCTACTATGCTTTGGACCGCGACAACCGTTGGGAGCGGGTGCAAACCGCCTATAGCGCCATCGCCCAAGGCGCCGGCATCAAAGCTGCCACCGCCCAAGAGGTGATCGCGCGCGCCTATGCGGACGGGCAGACAGATGAGTTTATCCCCGCCAGTGTGATTGGCGATTACCCGGGACTGCGGCCACAAGATGGCCTATTTTGCCTAAATTTCCGTGCCGACCGGGCGCGAGAAATTCTAGCCGCCCTCTGCCAACCTGATTTTGACGCATTTGACACAGCGCCCCGGGTCACATTAAGCGCACAGATGGGGATGGTATCTTATTCTGATGACCATGACACCTATCTCACAGCCGCCTTCCCAAAGCGCGATATCCCCAACACGCTGGGCGCATGGGTCGCGCACCATGGCAAGCGCCAATTTCGACTCGCAGAGACTGAAAAATATCCCCATGTGACATTTTTCATGAATGGCGGCCGAGAAGTGCCCGAGGTGGGCGAGGACCGTTTTATGCCCAGCTCACCCAAGGTCGCCACCTATGATATGCAACCGCAGATGTCAGCCGCAGAGGTCACAGAGCGCTTTGTCGCCGCCATTGAGACGGGCTATGATCTGATCATCACCAATTATGCCAATCCTGATATGGTTGGGCATACGGGCGACTTGCAGGCGGCCATCGCCGCTTGCGAAGCGGTGGATCAGGGGCTTGGCCAGGTGGTTGAGGCATTGGAGCGCTGCGGTGGCAAGATGATTGTCACCGCCGACCATGGCAATTGTGAGATGATGATTGATCCCATCACCGGCGGGCCACACACCGCCCATACGACAAATCTTGTACCTGTCATCGGCTTGGGCTTGCCACAGGGCTGCGGATTGCGTGCGGGCCGATTGGCCGATCTCGCGCCCACGGTTCTTGAGCTGATGGATCTGCCCAAACCGGACGAAATGACAGGTCACTCCTTGATCACCCACCCTTAACGGCAAAATCCCGCCCATTCTCACCGATATCTGTCAATAGAGGCACCGAGCTGCCATCTTTGGCCGAGAATAAACGGTTTCGGCGCGCAATCAGCGCAGTAGGGGCTGGAAAGCCGGGACAAGACAGGCTTTATATAGGCCAAGACGCAAGTCAGGTGGCGCAAGGTGCAGCGCCCCGATGCAAAAAGGATTGTGAAATGAAAAAGTTTTTGATTGCAGCGGTGCTGGGCGGGCTCCTCGGGGTGGTGGTCGCCCCGCAATTGGCTGGACCTCTGTTGGCCCAGGAAACCGACCAAGCAGAAACCTATAAACAGCTCGAACTTTTTGGCGATATTTTTGATCGCATCCGCGCGCAATATGTCGAAGAAGTGGATGATAAAAAGCTGATTGAAGCGGCAATCAATGGCATGCTGACCTCTTTGGATCCACATTCAAGCTACCTGTCGCCCGATGATGCCAACGATATGCGCATTCAAACCCGAGGCGCCTTTGGCGGGCTGGGGATAGAGGTGACGCAAGAGGATGGGTTTGTAAAAGTCATCACCCCAATTGATGACACCCCCGCTGCCGAGGCCGGGGTCGAACCTGGCGATTTCATCACCCATGTGGACGGTGAAGGTCTTTTGGGTCTGACATTGGATGAGGCGGTGCAATTGATGCGCGGTCCGGTCGGTTCGGAAATCGTGATCACCGTCGTGCGCGAAAGTGAACCTGAGCCCTTTGACATCAAAATCATCCGCGACACCATCAAATTGACCGCCGTGCGCGACAAGACAATTGGTCAGTCCATTGTAATGCGGGTCAGCACCTTTAATGACCAAACCTACCCAAATCTTGAGGACGGCATCACAAAACAAATTGAGGCGGCAGGCGGCATCGAAAACATCAACGGCTTTGTCATTGATTTGCGGAACAATCCCGGCGGGTTGCTCAGCCAAGCGATCAAAGTCTCGGATGCCTTTCTCGAAAAGGGTGAGATCGTTTCAACCCGTGGACGCGCGCCCGAAGATGGAGACCGTTGGAACGCTCGGGCCGGCGATTTGGCCCAAGGGAAACCGATTGTCGTTTTGATCAATGGCGGCTCTGCCTCGGCCTCTGAAATTGTCGCCGGCGCATTGCAAGATCACCGTCGCGCGATTGTCGTGGGCACCAAGAGCTTTGGCAAAGGCTCTGTTCAAACCATCATGCCGCTGGCTGGCGATGGGGCGATGCGCTTGACCACCGCGCGCTACTACACCCCATCGGGCCGATCCATCCAAGCGCTTGGGGTCTCGCCCGACATCATAGTCGAGCAGCCCCGAAAAGATCCCAGCATCTCCGAGGATGAGGCCGATGAGGAGCAAGCGACCATGCGCAGCGAGGCGGATTTGCGCGGGTCACTCGACAACGACAGCCTGTCTGACGCGGACCGAGATCAAATTGAGCAAGAGCGCGCCCGCGCCGAGGAGGCCGCGAAGCTGCGCGATGAGGATTTCCAGCTGTCCTATGCAATTGATCTGCTCAAGGGCCTCTCGGCCATCCAACCGGCACAATAGCAGATGCGACACTCTGATATTGAACAGCTGCCCTATCGACCCAATGTGGGGGTCATGCTCATCAACCGTGCGGGTCTGGTCTTTGTAGCCCAAAGGCTCGAACATTATTCTGAGGCGTGGCAGATGCCCCAGGGAGGCATTGATCCTGGCGAAGATGCCAGGGTGGCCGCCCTGCGTGAACTGGAGGAAGAAACCGGCGTCCCAGCGCAAAAAGTGCAAATCCTTGCGGAAACCCCGGGCTGGATTCCCTACGAATTGCCTGCGGATTTGATCCCGCAGCTCTGGGGGGGCAAATACCGCGGTCAGAAACAAAAATGGTTTTTGATGCGATTTTTAGGCGAAGATTCAGATGTCAATATTGACACAGATGACCCTGAATTTTCCGCCTGGAAATGGATCGCCCCCGCCGATCTGCCCGAGGCGATTGTGTCTTTCAAACGCGATGTCTACCGCTCGGTGCTCGCTGCATTCAAAGAGCATCTGCCGTAAAGGCGGCAGATCTATGCAGCCATGGATATTTTGCGCCGGCCCTGCGCGGTCAAAATGCTGCAACTCAGCCCTTCAAACACCGCCGCCGTAAGCGCGTGGCCATAGCCAGCCCCGCTGTCCAGGTTGAGCCTGTTGCCATAGTGACAAGCCTGTTCGACCGGCGAATGGCCATGCACAATGAGCTTTGGATGCGGGCCGGTGTAGGTCAAAAACTCTTCGCGTATCCACAAGAGATCCTCTTCAGATTGATCGCATAGCGCCACACCGGGGCGAATACCTGCGTGGCAAAAGAACCAATCCTCTGTCTCAAAGGTCAAGGGACAGGCCGCCAGAAACTCACGATGCGCCTTAGGAACCACGCGCAACGCCTCGTCATGCACCGCGGAGAGGCGACGGCGCGTGCTGAAATCCAGCCCGTAGGAGCGCAGCGTGTCTTGCCCGCCCAACCGCTCATGCAGCCAGCTCAAATCCGTAAACAGATGCGGATCCGCCCGGCTTGGGGTTTGTAAAAACCACTCAAACATCCGGTCATGATTGCCTTTTAAAAAGGTCCAATGGCGTCCGGCATCGCGGCCTTGGATCAAAAAATCCAAAACGCCGCGACTGTCGGGACCCCGATCAATATAGTCCCCAAGAAAGACGATGGGCGCCTCCGGCCCACCATCCTTTTCAATCCATTCAATGGCTTGGGTTAACCCGGCCAATTGTCCATGGATGTCACCAATCGCATAGAGCAGATTCATGAGACATCGAACTCTAAACGGCTGACCTGGTTGAATTTTCCAGTCTCCTGCAATTCACCCAAAACCTTATCAGGGATCGGCGCGTCCACATAAAGCAAGGCAATCGCCTGCCCACCTTCCACCGCGCGACCCAATGTAAAATTCGCGATATTCACATTATTTTGTCCCATGATAGAGCCCAAGACGCCGATGATGCCCGGCACGTCATTATTGGTTGTGTAAAGCATATGACGCCCGATTTCCGCATCCACATTGATGCCTTTGATCTGGATGAAGCGCGGTTTGCCATCACTGAACACCGTGCCGGCGACAGAGCGTTCCCGCGTTTGCGTGACCACTGTGACCTTGATGTAAGCATCAAATACACCAGATTTATTTTGGTTGGTCGTGCTGATCTTAATACCCCGTTCTTCGGCAATCACCGGAGCGCTGACCATATTCACATCCGGATTGCCCGCTTTCATAATCCCCGCCACAACGCCGCAGTTGAGCGCAGCAAGATTCATAGATGCCACGGTGCCATCATATAAAATATTGATCGCCTTAATGGGCTCGGAGGTCATTTGCCCGATAAAGGCACCCAAATGCCCAGCCAATGCCAACCATGGCCCCATGGTCTTGGCCTCTTCGGCTGTCACCGATGGCATATTCAACGCATTGGTCACAGCGCCCGTCAGCAGATAGTCAGACATTTGTTCGGCCACTTGCACCGCGACATTCTCCTGCGCTTCCGTTGTGGCAGCGCCCAGATGGGGGGTGCAAACCACATTGGGCAGGTTAAACAAAGGGCTGTCCGTTGCCGGCTCCACTTCGAACACATCGAAGGCTGCTCCGGCCACATGACCCGATTTCAGCGCCTCGGCCAAAGCCGCCTCATCAACCAAACCACCGCGGGCGCAGTTGATGACCCGCACACCGGGTTTCATCTTGGCAATCGCCTCTGCGTTCAAAATATTGCTGGTCTGCTCAGTTTTCGGCACATGCAACGTGATGAAATCAGCCCGCGCCAAAAGGTCGTCCAGTTCCACTTTTTGCACGCCCAGCTTTTCAGCCCGCTCTTGGGAGAGGAAGGGATCATAGGCCACAACCTTCATCTTGAGGCCCAAGGCACGCTCACAGACGATGCCGCCAATATTACCCGCGCCAATCACGCCAAGGGTCTTGCCGGTCAGCTCCACCCCCATGAATTTGGATTTTTCCCATTTCCCTGCATGGGTCGAGGCGCTGGCCTCAGGAATTTGCCGCGCCACAGCGAACATCATCGCGATGGCGTGTTCTGCGGTGGTGATCATATTGCCAAAGGGTGTGTTCATCACGATCACACCTTTTTTGGAGGCTGCAGCACGGTCGATATTATCCACCCCAATACCAGCCCGGCCAATCACCTTGAGATTTTTGGCCGCATTGATAATTTTTTCAGTGGCTTTTGTCGCAGAGCGAATGGCCAAGCCATCATATTGATCAATGACAGCGAGTAATTTGTCTTTGTCCTTGCCAATGCTCGGATCAAAATCCACTTCGATGCCACGATCGCGGAAAATTTGAACTGCGGTTTCAGAGAGTTTGTCAGATACAAGTACTTTCGGGGCCATGTTGGCGCTCCTTATCTCATGAGGGAATTATGTGGGGCGCCTGGCCCCAGCTCAGAATTATTGTGCGTCAATTTCGCAGCGATAGGCCCATTCCAGCCAGGGCAACATCGCCTGGATATCTGCCGTTTCAACCGTCGCACCGCACCAAATGCGCAGACCCGCCGGCGCGTCGCGATAGGCGCCAATGTCGAGCGCAGCACCCTCCGCCTCCAGGCGTTTGGCCACCGCTTTGGCAAAGCCCGCCGGATCTTGAATGCGCGGATCGGTGAATTTCAAACACACTGAGGTGACCGAGCGCGTCGCCGGGTCCACTGCGAGATTGTCAATCCAATCCCGAGTGTCGCAAAAATCCCAAACCGCTTTGGCATTGGCCTGAGCGCGGGCCATCAACCCTGCGAGACCACCAAGGCTTTCAGCCCAGTCCAACGCAAATAAGTAATCCTCAACGCAGAGCATCGACGGGGTGTTGATGGTCTCACCCCGAAAAATGCCTTCGATCAATTTGCCGCCCTTGGTCAGGCGGAAAATCTTTGGCATGGGCCAGGCCGGCGTGTAACTTTCCAGCCGTTCCACCGCACGCGGTGAGAGAATAAGCACCCCATGCGCCGCTTCCCCGCCGAGCACTTTTTGCCAGCTGAAAGTCGTCACATCCAGCTTGTCCCAAGGCAGGTCCACGGCAAAGGCCGCGGAGGTTGCATCGCAAAGGGTCAACCCCTTGCGATCGGCTGGAATAGCAGAGCCATCACGCATGCTCACGCCAGACGTCGTGCCATTCCAAGTGAAACAAAGGTCATGGTCATAATTCAGAAGAGCCATGTCGAAAATCTCGCCATAGGAGGCGATATGTTCTGAGGCATCGATCTTTAACTGCTTAACCACATCACTGACCCAGCCGGCGCCAAAGCTCTCCCAAGCCACCATCTGCACCGGGCGTTCGCCCAGCAAAGACCACATGGCCATCTCAAAAGCGCCGGTATCAGAGGCCGGTACGATGCCGATTTTATAATCTGCCGGGATTTTTAGAACGCGGCGGGTTTGCTCAATGGCCTCAGCCAATTTTGCCTTGCCGCCTGCGGCGCGATGCGACCGGCCAAGCCAAGCCTCACTCAAAGCGCTCTGGGTCCATGTGGGGGGTTTGGCGCAGGGGCCAGAAGAAAAACGCGGATTTGCCGGCCGCGTTGCCGGGTATTCAATAGCCATTAATGCTATCCTCTCAGATATGCGCCCTTCGTTGGGGAAGGGTGTCCCACTTGACGGCCTACCGATTTGCCCAAGGCGCCACAAGAGCAGAAATGTCGGAATTTATACAAATTGCATCGCAGCCGGGCCACCGCCTGAGCCGATCGGAAACTTTCTCGCCCAGGCGACCGATCTTTCCCGCAGTGTCCTGTTAAGGATAGGCCGCGCGCAGCTGGGCCATTTTTTCCGCGGTCACATCCCCTGCTATCAGCACATACACTTGGCCGTCGCGGCCCACCAGCGCGGTATAAATGTCATCGCGCCCATCGATGCCCAGCGCCATGTTGAACGCGCGCTGGCTCGAATAAATCGTAATGGTCCGCCCGCGCATCGCGGTTGAGGTGATCCCGGAGCGCATGCCATTATCGACAAAATTGCGAAACAAAGCCGCTCCGCGCCCCACCACGGGCAGCTCAACCCAAGCCGGTCCCCCACGCTCCTGCAACCCCAAACGCGCCACCCAGGCGTTGATGCTCGGCTGTTGGTTCCGCTTATAGGCAATAAAAACAATCGTAGGATCACCCGGAAGATCTTGCGGCAAGCTGACGGCGCGCCCGTTCAAATCATCGGCATCAAGCAGAGGAAACTGCAGCTCCGCAATCGCCGCATTGGCCAAAAACACCACAACCAGCGCCGCAAATATCCGCATAATCTTATCCCTTTCCCCAAATATCTTTCAGATATCTTTCGCCGGGCAGCGGTCTTTGGATCACTTGCAACTCCGCAAACTTCTTGGCACATGAGATCAAAGAAGGAATATTGCAGATGTTTGTGACCACTTTATTGTGCCAGCCAGGCCAAGCAGCCATCACCCCCACACTGGCGCAATCGCTCTGCAATGCCTGGGGCGGGCGGGACCTCACTTGGTTGGCGCCGCGCGAGGCCGTGGAGTTCGAATGCCTGCAAAGCCCCGACACCCTCTGGCAGGTGTGGCAAGAGCTGCAGGCGCAGCAGATTGATCTGGTGGTGCAGCCCAGCGCGGGGCGACGCAAGAAAATGTTGCTGGCCGATATGGACAGCACCATGATTGAGCAAGAATGCATCGACGAGCTGGCCGTGGAAGCCGGCGTGGGCGATGAGGTGTCACAGATCACCGCAAGAGCGATGAATGGCGAATTGGATTTCGAAGACGCCTTGCGCGCGCGCACTGGCCTGCTCAAGGGTCTGGCGGTTGAGATCATCGACAAAGTCTATCAAACACGCATTACCTATATGCCCGGCGGCGCGCAGCTTTTGGCCACGATGAAAGCGAATGGCGCCTATGCGGATCTTGTCAGCGGCGGCTTTACCGACTTTACGGCAAAGGTCGCCAAAAAACTGGGGTTTGATAGCCACCGGGCCAATCAGTTGTTGCAGGCAGATCACTGTTTGACCGGTGAGGTGGGGCAGCCCATTTTAGGCCGGCAAGCCAAGGTGACCGCGCTCAAAGAGCTCACGGCCGCGCGCGGCCTCACGGCTCAAGATGTACTGGCGGTTGGCGATGGCGCCAATGACCTGGGTATGTTGCAGCTGGCCGGGACCGGCGTGGCGCTTCATGCCAAACCCATTGTCCAAGAGCAGGTGTCAGTGCGCATTAATCATGGCGATTTAACCGCGCTGCTCTACTTACAAGGCTATTCATCGTCGCAATTTGTCACGCCCTAGCGTTTGATCGGCCAAAGTGGCTACCGGTTCGGACCTTGGAACAGGTACCGAATCGATCGCTTAGAGCACTGCGGAAATTTTCCCAGTCTGCAGCCCATCCCAATTGTGGATCGGACCCAAGCGTTTGAGAGCCGCAGGGTGATCGGCCTGCAGCACCCCAAGCCGGATCAACAAAGCCGTAATCAGTGCCTCACTGGCGCGGGTGGCCCCATCTTCGATTTTCACCGCAATCCCTGCGCGCAGACTGGGAATGATCGCAATGAACACGGCCTCCGCCCCGGTCTTCAGCGCCACGCCAGGAGCCGCGCGCATCAATTCCGTGCAGGCGCGGGTCTCGCCCGCCACCAATTCCGGATGCGCCATCATGGCATTGCGCAGCTCTGAAGCGGCCTTGCCAAGCGGATCGGCACCGCCCGCAGCACAGCGCGCCATCGCGCGGGCCAAACCGGAGATGCTGCAGGCCCAATTGGGCGCCGAGCAGCCGTCTATGCCATAGCCCGGGCTGGTCTCGCCCGTCATCTCTTCAAAGGCCGCCCGCACGGCAATTTGAACCGGGTGATCCACCTCGTGATACTCAGGCCCGGCGCGCAAATATTGCGCCAATGTCAAAAATCCGCAGTGCTTTCCTGAGCAATTGTTGTGGTAACGGCAGGCGGATTGATCCGTTTTCACCAAATGATTGCTGGCCGCTATATCCCTTGGCCATTGAGTTCCGCAGCGAAAATCTGCATCTGTCTTGCCCAGCTGCCCCAGCCACTCCAGCACAAGCTGCGAATGAATTTCAGCCCCCTGATGTGAGGCACAGGCCAATGCCAAATGCCGTGGGCTCAGCCCTTGGGCCGCGGCCGCGCCAGAGGTCACGAGCGGAAGGGCCTGCAATATTTTGCACGATGACCGCGGCAGGATCACATGCTCAGGATCACCCCAAGCCTCCAAAATTTCACCTTCGAAATTGCAAATCACCGCATGACCGCGGTGCTGACTTTCTAAAAATTCGCCCCGCCAGACTTCGATCAAGGGAGTTGCATTTAACATTTCAGTCTCCAAACAAGCATTTTTTTGCCAAGAGCCTTCTTTGAGGGCTTCCCCCTTGGGTCTCTGGTGCGTTAGGTTCCCCTTACCAAAGGACGACCTAGACGGCCAGATGAAACCTCTGCGCCCAAGGGGGGACCGGCGAACTTAATAAAGGCGGATCGAATGTTAAAGACAGTGATTTCTTCTGTGGCATGTGTTTTGGCACTTTTCTGCTCGGCCGCTTCCGCGCAAGAAACATCAAACCGGGTGGCCGCCAAAACCGATTGGTCGGTGTTCGTAGAAAGTGACCCGAAAGAATGTTGGGCTGTGACGGCGCCCAAGGAAACCGTCAACACCAAGGGCGGCAATGTCGTTTCGGTGCGCCGCGGTCAGATCCTTCTGTTTGTATTTCATCGCCCAGGCACTGAGGTGAAAGGTCAAGTGGCCTTCACCGGTGGTTACCCTTTCGCAAAGGATCGCCCGATCACTTTGAACATCGACGGCGTCGATTTTGAGCTCTCGGTTGACGGCGAATGGGCCTGGCCACCGAGCCCAAGCGATGACGCGAAGATTGTTGCTGCCATGAAACGCGGCGCAAAGGCCGTGATCACGGCACAATCAGAGCGCGGCACGGTGACCAAGGACACATTCAGCCTGAAGGGCTTTACCGCCGCAGTCACCGATTCTGAAAAACGCTGCACCGGCTAAAATGGGCCTTACGATTGGCAAACACCTCGGGCCCTGCTAAAGCAGGGCCTTCTTCATATGGATAACGGCCATGACCTCTGCCACCGCTCCCATCACCCAAGATCTCGTGACCCTGCCACGCAAGTTGCCGGAAGGGCCTGTAAATCTGGTCGGCCTCACGCGCGAGGCGCTGAAAGAGGCGTTGATCACAGCGGGCACCCCGGAACGGCAAGTTAAAATGCGGCTCGGGCAGCTCTGGCAATGGATCTACGAAAAGGGCGTGCGCGATTTTGAGCAGATGACAAATCTGTCCAAAGACTACCGTGCGTTTTTGGCGGACCATTTTGTAATCGCCATTCCCGAAGTTGTCTCTAAGCAGGTCTCCACAGATGGCACACGCAAATATCTGGTGCGCATTGCCGGTGGGCATGAGGTGGAAACGGTCTATATCCCTGAATCTGATCGCGGCACGCTGTGCATCAGCAGCCAGGTCGGCTGTACCCTCACCTGTTCGTTTTGCCACACGGGCACGCAAAAATTGGTACGCAACCTCACCGCTGGGGAAATTATTGGCCAGGTACTGCTGGCGCGGGATGACCTGGGCGAATGGCCCGCTCCGGGGCGCAATCCAGCCACCTCCGCAAGGCTATTGTCAAACATCGTGCTCATGGGCATGGGCGAGCCACTGTATAATTTTGAAAATGTCCGCGATGCGATGAAAATCGCCATGGACCCCGAGGGCATTCAATTGTCGCGGCGGCGCATCACCCTGTCGACATCCGGCGTCGTGCCAGAGATCGCGCGCACCGCCACAGAAATTGGCTGCCTTTTGGCCGTCTCCTTTCATGCCACAACAGACGAGATCCGCGACAAGCTCGTCCCTATCAACAAACGCTGGAACATCGAGACTCTGCTGGAGGCCCTGCGCGACTATCCAAAGGCGAGCAATTCAGAGCGGATCACCTTTGAATATGTCATGCTCAAAGGTATCAATGACAGCGACGCCGATGCGCATCGCTTGGTTGAGCTGATCAAAGGTATCCCCGCCAAGGTTAACCTCATCCCCTTTAACCCTTGGCCCGGCGCGCCCTACGAGCGCTCTTCAAACAATCGTATCAATGCCTTCTCCGAAATTGTCTACCAAGCCGGCTATGCCAGCCCCGTGCGCAAACCGCGGGGCGAAGATATTTTTGCCGCCTGCGGACAGCTGAAATCAGCCACTGAACGGGCCCGCAAAAGTCGCAAGGCCATTGCGGAAGAGACCGGCATTCATTCCACCTAGCACGGGAGACACGCAATGGTGACAGCAAAAGATGTGTCCCACGCCTGGGCGCGGATCAAACCCCATGTCCTGCGCACCCCGGTTCTGGAAACCGATGCCTTTGGAATGCCCCTCAGCCTCAAATTGGAACAGATGCAACATACGGGCAGCTTCAAAGCCCGCGGCGCGATGAACTCTTTGCTTTCGATGAATGTACCAAAAGCTGGCCTCGTTGCCGCCAGCGGCGGCAATCACGGCGCCGCAGTCGCTTGGGCCGCGGCGCGATTGGGTCACAGAGCCCGCATCTATGTGCCCGAACTGGCGGGTGAAGCAAAAATCAACCTGATCCAAAGCCTGGGCGCTGATTTGATCGTCGTGCCCGGTGTCTATGCCAATGCATTGGAGCAGGCCTTGAGCTATGAAAAAGACAGCGGGGCAGCACAGATCCACGCCTTCGATGCCCCCGGAACCGTGGCTGGGCAAGGCACGGTCATGGCAGAATGGGAAGACCAGGGCCTCGCGGCCGATACCGTTTTGATCGCGGTGGGCGGTGGCGGTTTGATCGGCGGGGCCATGGCCTGGCTTGAGGGACGGCGCAAATTGGTTGGGGTTGAGCCATTTAATGCGCCCACGCTCACAAAGGCATTGGAACAGGGGCCGCACACCACGGTGGAAGTCTCGGGACTGGCCGCCAATGCCTTGGGCGCGAAACAAGCCGGGCGCATTTGCTATGATTTGGCACGCATGACGGGCACTGGCTGCGTCAATGTGGAGGATGAGGCCATCGCCGAGGCGCAAGAACGGCTCTGGAGCGCGCTGCGGCTTGTGGTTGAGCCAGCTGGGGCCGCGGCGCTCGCGGCCCTGCTCAGCGGCGCCTACCGCCCAGAAAAAGGCGAGCGCCTGGCGGTGCTTCTCTGCGGTGCCAACCCGGCGATCTCGCCCTTTGGAGCGGCAAAGCTGCAATAGGCCGTGGACCTGCGCTGCAAGTTTCAGTATGAGGCAATAAACTCACATCAACCGGAGGCCTTTATGTCCAACGCACAGCTAGAAATTGCCATTGAGGCCGCGTGGGATGCACGCGACACCATCACCCCCGCCACCACCGGCGAAACCCGCGACGCAATAGAAACAACGCTCAATGCGCTTGACAGCGGCACGCTGAGGGTTGCTGAAAAGCAAGAAACGGGCGATTGGCATGTCAATCAATGGGCCAAAAAAGCCGTACTCTTGGGCTTTCGCCTGAAAGATATGGAATTGCAAGCCGGCAGCGCCCAGGGCGGCAGCTGGTGGGATAAAGTCGACAGCAAATGGGCCGGTTGGGGCACGGAAGATTGGACCTCCGCAGGCTTTCGCGCTGTGCCCAACTGCGTGGTGCGCAAATCGGCTTATATCGCGCCCGGCGTTGTTTTAATGCCATCTTTTGTGAATTTGGGCGCCTATGTGGACAGCGGCACTATGGTCGACACTTGGGCCACCGTCGGCAGCTGCGCGCAGATTGGCAAGAATGTGCATCTCTCCGGCGGCGTGGGCATCGGCGGCGTTTTGGAGCCCATGCAGGCAGGGCCAACCATCATTGAAGACAATTGCTTCATCGGCGCGCGCTCGGAAGTTGTTGAAGGCTGCATCATACGCGAAGGCGCGGTCTTGGGCATGGGGGTCTTTATCGGAAAATCCACTAAGATCGTCGACCGGGACACCGGCGAGGTGATGTATGGCGAAGTGCCGCCTTACTCAGTTGTGGTGGCCGGCTCGATGCCGTCGAAAAACAACGTCAATCTTTACTGCGCAGTGATCGTGAAACGGGTGGACGCGCAAACGCGCTCCAAAACTGCCATCAATGAGCTCTTGCGCGACTAAACCCGTCATCGGAATGGCCGTGCGCAGCGCACGGCCATATGCGGGAGGGTCACGGCAACCAATAAGGCAGCAGGGTCATGACTGAAAAAATTAAGCGCACCCACCATGTCTATACTTTGCTTGTCGAAGTAGGACGCAAAGAAGGCGACGGCCTGCCTAAGGAGGCCACGGGCGGCGCATTGATGATCTACGCCAGCGGCGTGGATGAGCCCGAAGCCGTGCGCGAAACGGTCGCCATTCTCAAACAAGCCGATCTCGCGCCCTTGGATGTAACCGGCTATGGCAGTTTGGAAGAACGGCTCGAAGAGGGCCATGACATCACAGAAGACGAGCGCGCCTTGATGCAACGAGCTTTGGATGAGAACAGCGTTGTTGTGGCGCAGGTGACACCTTTTTTCGAAAATGCACCAAAAGGAGCCCATTGATGATTGATCCGGCCGCCCTCACCGCAGAGCTCATTCGCTGCGCCAGCGTCACCCCGCAAGAGGGCGGCGCCTTGCAACTTTTAGAGCGACTTTTGACCGCTCATGGGTTTCAGTGCACACGGGTGGATCGCGGCGAGGTGTCCAATCTCTTCGCCCGCTGGGGAACAGGCAAAACCTTTGGCTTTAACGGCCACACGGATGTTGTCCCCGTCGGAGATCTCAAGGCTTGGAGCGTTGATCCCTTTGGCGCGGAAATTCGTGATGGGTTTCTCTATGGCCGCGGCGCCACTGATATGAAATCTGGCGTTGCAGCTTTCGCGGCCGCTGCGATCGATTTTGTCACCGAAAGCCCACCGGATGGCTCAATTGTGCTGGCCATTACCGGCGATGAAGAAGGCCCGGCCACGGATGGTACGGTTGCGCTTCTTGACTGGATGCAGGCGCAGGGCGAAAGAATGGATCATTGCTTGGTCGGCGAGCCGACCTGCCCGGAAGTCATGGGAGATATGATCAAAATTGGCCGTCGCGGTTCGATGAACGGCGTGTTCACCGTCACCGGTGTTCAAGGGCACTCAGCCTATCCGCATCGGGCCAATAACCCGCTGCCGGCTATGGTGCGCTTGCTGGATCAACTCAGCACGGCCACTTTGGACAAGGGCACAGCGAATTTTGACCCGTCAACCCTGGCGGTGGTCACCATTGATACAGGCAACCCCGCCACAAATGTCATCCCGGCGCAATGCCGTGCCGTTGTTAACATTCGGTTCAATGATGCCCATTCCGGCGCCAGCCTGACCAATTGGCTGCAAGATCATGCGGACAAAGTGGCCAAGGCATTTGATGTGCGTATTGACCTAAAAGCCAGCATCTCGGGTGAAAGTTTCATAACACCTCCAGGGGAATTGTCGGACCTTGTCGCACGCGCGGTACAGGTGGAAACAAACCGGACCCCGGAGCTCTCAACCAGCGGCGGCACATCTGATGCCCGTTTTGTGCAGCATCACTGCCCGGTGGTGGAGTTTGGCTTGGTTGGCAAGACCATGCATCAAGTCGATGAGCGTGTGGAAATCGCGCAAATTCATCAACTCAAATCCATCTATCTGCGAATCTTGCGTGACTATTTCGCCTAGATACCGGCGACGCTTGGTGGTCATGGTCAAGGAACCAAGGCCAGGACGGGTCAAAACCCGGCTCGGGCGTGACATTGGTATGACCGCCGCTGCGTGGTGGTTTCGTCACCAAACCCGCCGCCTGCTGCGCCGCTTGCAAGATCCGCGTTGGGAGCTGATTTTGAGCGTCGCGCCGGACCATGAGGGGCTGCAAAGCCGCGTTTGGCCGGCGCATTTGCCGCGTATTGCCCAAGGTTCAGGCGATCTTGGCGCGCGGATGAAACAGGTGTTTGACAGCCTGCCACCAGGGCCAGTTTGCATTATTGGCGCCGATATACCTGAGATTTCGCGCCGCCATATCTGGAAAGCCTTCGCCAGCCTCGGCCCGCATGAGGCGGTCTTCGGCCCGGCCCCAGATGGCGGCTATTGGCTGATCGGCCTGAAACGCAGCCGCCCCAGCCCAAAAGGCATGTTTGACAAGGTGCGCTGGTCGACCCCCCATGCTTTGCAAGACAGCCAGGCCAGCTTGTCAGATCTCAGGGTCGCGCATGTCGATATGCTGCGCGATATTGACAGCGCAAACGACCTCAAAAGCCTGAGCGCTGCCCCTTAAGCCGCCATGGCTGCGGATAAAGCCGTGTCCAAAAGCGCTTTGATCTGTTTGCTGGAGGTTCCCGCAACAATTCGGCCAAGCTCTTGATCCCCGTGCAGCGCCACCAAAGTCGAGCGGCGTGGAATACCAAGCTCTTTGGCCAGTTCTCCGCGGCCGAATTGATCATAGTCAATGGTGACAAATTCGATCTTCGCACCATAGGCCGGGTTTTCCTTCAAAAGTCGGGCGAGCGTGCGTTTTTGAGCGGCGCAGGTGGTGCACCATTCGGTGGTGTAATCCACAAACACGGTTTTACCTTGCGCAAGCAATTGCTTCACCAGCCCCGGCTGGTAGGCTTGAGCGGCCAGCGCCACAGCCGGGGTTGCCAAAAAGCAGCTGAAAGCCAGTAAAAAATCACGACGGTTCATGACACGATCTCCTCAAAAGGTTTTAAAATCGAACAGACAAATCTTGCAGCCAATAGGGTAGGTTTTGCACGGCCCAAACTTCAATCTGGTGGTGCACACCAAAGAGAATAGCAGCCCCCACCAGAACGAAGACCAGCCCCAAGATAGGCCAGGCGCGATGGGACAAAGCGCGCATCCAGAGCACGCGACGTTGCAACAGGTTGCGCGCGCCATATGCCAATAGACAGATGATTGTGGAAACGCCCAGAGCAAACCCTGTCATGATTGCCCCGGCCCAAAGAAGGGAGCCACCACCGCTGGCCAGAGCAATCGCCCCGCCCAGGGTCGGGCCAATACAGGGCGACCAAACCATACCCAACAGCAGCCCACCGAGGAATTGTCCGGAAAGACGGCCACGATCAACCTCATCCAGCTGCGCGTCCGCCCTGGATGCAAGCCCAGTGGTCAGCCGGGTGAAGGCCGCGCCCACGCCCGGCGACACCAACGCCAAGCCAAAGACCACCATGACCCCGGCGGCAATCTGTGCCACCACCTGATCATTGATCCCCAACGCCGGACCGAAGGCCGAGATGCCGATGCCCAGCGCGATGAACATCAGGCTCATCCCCGCCGCCAAGGCCAGAGGGCCCCATTTGCTGGCCTGCAAGGCCGTGGCCAGAACGATGGGCAAAACCGGCAACACACAGGGGTTGATCAAGGTCACCAGCCCCGCAAGATATGCAAAAACGATCTCCATCTGATCTTTATGCGTCACATATCCGCCCATGTCACCAAGATACACAGGCCGATGCAATCACATTATCGTGTTGTTATTGCAATGTTTGCCGGGCCATTTGTACCGCCAAAATGCCAAACATGATGACAAGAACCCCAACAATATCCCAAATACGCAGGGTCTCGCCCAACAACACAGCTGCAATCATCACCCCGAAAAATGGATTTAAAAAATGGAAGGTTGCCGCCTTCACCGCGCCAATACGTTGAACCAACCAAAACCAAATGAAGGTGGCCACAAGACCGGGCATTAAGACCGTATAAGAAAAGGCCAGCACCAATTTCACCGACCAGTTGACCAAAGGCTGGTCGAAAAGGAGACCTGGGATGAGCAGAATGGCCGAGCCCACCAGCATTTGCAGCCCAACAATCATCAAAAGATTTCCCCCCGATGAGGCGCCGCGCACCATCAAGGTTGCCACGGTCAGCGAAGCCACCGCGATGAAACACAGGGCAATGCCATAAAAATCAGCCCCCGCCTGTATCCGAGCTCCCATGATGAGGGCAACCCCGCCCGCACCAGCGCAAAGGCCTAAGACGCCCAGCGCCGAAAGGCGTTCGCGAAAGATCACCCAACCGGCAAAGCCGACCGCCAAGGGCATGGTTGAGGCGATGATCGAGGCCAAAGAGGCTTCCACCGTCTGCATCGCCACAAAATTCAATCCCAAATACAAAGCATTTTGGCAAAGCCCGAACACAATAGTGGCGCGCCACTGCCCAGCTGTGAGGCGCCATGACTGCCCCAAACACCGCGCAAGGGCGATGCCAATCAATCCTGAAATCAAAAACCTTAGAGAAAGAGAAAGAATCGGCGGCGCATCTGCCACAATGATCCGAGCGGAGGTGAATGCAGAGGACCAGATTAACGCGAATGCCAAGCCAGCCAAAATAGCGCGTATGTCCATGGGGTATTTTCCTTAACCGACCGGATGGAGCTTGGCGCAGTATGGCGCCCTGAGCAAGGCCATTTTGCGCCCACCACAGCCTTTGCGCATGCAAAAGCCCGCGCCTTGGAACTGGCGCGGGCTTTCATCAAACAGGTCGGTTGATTTAACCGTTTACGCTGTCTTTCAGCGCCTTTGCGATGGTCATTTTGACAACTTTATCCGCATCTTTTTTGAAGCTTTCACCAGTGGCGGGGTTGCGCACCATCCGCTCTGGGCGTTCACGGCAATAGATTTTGCCAACACCTGGCAAAGTTACAGCGCCACCGCCGGACACTTCGCTGGTGATCAACTCACAGATCGCATCCAAAGACGCGGCAGCGGATTTTTTATCCGTATCCATTTTCTCTGCCAAGGCAGCGACCAATTGTGTTTTCGTCATAGGTTTCGACATCTATTTTCTCCTAACAAGCCCAACACCTTGGGCACCAATCTCAGACAGTTAACTGCATATTGTAGCGAGACACAACAAATTGTATCGCATAAATTGAAAAAAATGGCCTAAAGTCTCAAATTTACAGAAATGCTGTCTCCTCAAAACTCCTTAATTTACGCGAATGTATTCTTTCCAGCGGCATTTCACGCAAAAGCTCCATTGCGCGAATACCTATTCGAAGATGACGGGCCACTTGGGTCTTGTAAAAGCTTGTGGCCATGCCGGGCAATTTCAACTCCCCATGCAGCGGCTTATCGCTGACGCACAGCAATGTGCCATAGGGCACGCGGAAGCGATAGCCATTGGCGGCAATGGTGGCGCTTTCCATATCAAGCGCAATGGCACGCGATTGGCTTAGCCGATGCACCGGGCCGGATTGGTCTCGCAGCTCCCAGTTGCGATTGTCGATGGTCGCCACCGTTCCAGTGCGCATGATTTGCTTCAAATCATAACCCTGAAGGGCTGTAATCTCAGCCACGGCCTGCTCCAGGCTCGTTTGGATTTCGGCTAGGGCTGGGATCGGCACCCAAACCGGCAAATCGTCATCCAAGACATGATCTTCCCGCAAATAGGCATGGGCCAGTACAAAATCTCCCAGGCTTTGCGAATTGCGCAGGCCGGCGCAGTGGCCCACCATGATCCAAGCGTGCGGACGCAACACAGCGATATGATCGGTGGCGGTCTTGGCATTTGAGGGGCCAACGCCGATATTCACCAATGTGATGCCACTGCCATCTGCACGGGTCAGGTGATAGGTCGGCATTTGCGGCATTTTTTGCGGCGCTGGCAGAGGAGCATCTGCAGCTGTGATGCACTGATCGTCAGGGCCCACAAAGGCCAGATAGCCGCTGTTCGGATCTGCCATTTGCTCGCGGGCGAAGGCTTCAAATTCCTCCACATAGAATTGGTAGTTGGTAAACAAAACATGGTTCTGGAAAAATTTCGGATCCGTCGCAGTGTAATGGCGCAAACGCGCCAAGGCGTAATCCACCCTCTGCGCGGCAAATAGGGCCAAGGGTTGACTGCCATCTGGCTGCACCACATCGGTTCCGTTCACGATATTATCATTGGTGGTGGCCAAATCAGGCACATCGAACACATCCCGCAGCACAAAACCAGCCGCATCCGCTGGAACCACTAGGCTTGGATCATGCGCCACGGCGAAATGGACCGGGATGGGCGTGGTCGAATAGCCAACCTGTACCTCGCAGCCATGGTTTGCAATCAACAAGCCCAATTGTTGCTCCAGATAGTTTCGGAACAAGCCCGGTTGGGTGATGGTCGTGGAAAAAACGCCCGGCCCAGAGACATGACCATAAGACAGGCGGCTGTCTATTGAGGCATAGCTCGAAGTTGTTATGCGCACCTCTGGGTAAAAAGCCCGATAGCGTGTGCTGCTGTCGCCCGATTCCAAAACGGAGATAAATTTTTCGCATAAAAACCCAGAGGCCTTTTCGTAAAGGGCGATCAAATGTGCAACGGCCGCAGGCGCATGCGCAAAGCTCCGCGGGGCGGCGTCATCCGGGAGGGTGAAAACAGGCTCAGGCGCGTGCATCTTGCGCCCCCTCCTCTTGCACCACAGGCACAAGCTCAAATCTGCGCACATCGACCAGCCCGAGATCTGAGATGCGCAGATCTGGGATCACAACAAGCGCCAAGAGGGAATGCTGCATATAAGCATTGTTCAAGTGACAGCCGCATTCAGCCATGGCCTGCACCATAGCTTTGGCCTTCGCCGCAACCTCTTCGGCCGGCGCATCGGACATGAGGCCGGCAATGGGAAGTTCCACCAAGGCCAATTCCCGCCCGTCTTTCCATACGCTCACGCCGCCACCCACCGCCGCCAGGCGATTGGCCGCCAGCGCCATATGCTCGGCACAGGTGCCCACCACAATCATATGATGGCTGTCGTGGGCCACGGTCGAGGCGATGGCCATCTCGCCCTGATAGCCAAAACCCGACACGAAGCCATTGGTCACACTGCCCCGGGCCCGGTGGCGCTCAACCAAAGCAATTTGGCAAATATCCCCTTGCCCGCAAATACGCCCTGCCCGCACCGGAAGCTCCGCCTCCAGCGCCTGCGTCGGCGCTTGGTTTTCCACCACGCCAATCACGCGCACTTTCGCCACCTCAGCGCCGTCATTTGGCGCAGGAATGGTAAACTCAGCGGCAGATTTCTCTGCCCCCATGTGGACCGTATTGCGCGCCGCAGCCGGCCAGTCGATATGGGGGCACTCCGTGGTGATCCGCCCCGCCAGCGCCACGGTCTTGCCCCGCGCAATCACCCGTTCAATCGGCAGGTCTCGCAGATCAGAGGTTAAAATCACATCCGCCCGTCGGCCCGGCGCAATACTGCCCAATTCCCGCTCCAGACCAAAATGCGTTGCCGTGTTGATCGTGGCCATTTGCAGCGCGACCAGAGGATCACAGCCGCAAGCGATGGCATGACGCACCACCCGGTTCATATGGCCGTCCTGCACCAGAGTTCCGGAATGGCAATCATCTGTGCATAAAATGAAGTTGCGCGGATCCAGCCCCTTTTCGGTGATCGCCGTGATTTGAGTTTCCACATCATACCACGCACTGCCCAGACGCATCATCGAGCGCATTCCTTGCCGCACGCGCATGACCGCATCCGCCTCGCAGGTGCCTTCATGATCATCAGCCGGACCACCCGCAGCATAGGCATGAAACGCCGGCCCCAGATCGGGGCTGGCATAATGGCCGCCAATGGTCTTTCCAGCGCGGGCGGTGGCCGCCATCTCGGCCAACATCTGCGGATCACCGTTCACAACGGCGGGGAAATTCATCATCTCCCCAAGCCCGATGATCCCGGGCCAGTGCATAGCCTCCGCCACATCCTCAGCGCTGATCTCATAGCCTGTGGTCTCCAGACCCGGCGCCGAGGGTGCACAGCTTGGCATTTGGGTGAAGATATTCACCGGCTGCATCAACCCCTCATCATGCATCAGCTTCACCCCGGCCAAGCCCATAACATTGGCAATCTCATGGGGATCGGTGAACATCGTGGTTGTACCATGCGGGATAACCGCGCGGGTAAATTCCGCAGGGGTCAGCATGCCACTTTCCACATGCATATGCCCGTCACACAGGCCGGGGATCACATAGCCGCTCCAGCTCAAAACCTCGGTCTCAGGCCCGATACAATGGCTTGCGTCCGGGCCAACATAGGCGAAGCGCCCCGCGGCAATGGCAACATCCCATCGCAAAATTTCACGCGTATGCACATTGGCCAATTGGCCGCCTAAAATTACAAGATCCGCTGGTCTGCGCCCCGCGGCCACCGCCACCAGATCGGCAGCGCACTCAGACCAAGCCCTAAATGAATTTTCCATAAGTTAGATTTTCCGATCTAGACGGGCTGCGCAAGTCCCTTTAGAGTTTTTTTCACAGTAAAATACCTTTGGGTAAAGGGTTTAGTATGAATATTGTTATTTTCCACAACCCCAATTGCGGCACGTCGCGTAATGTGGTGCAGATTGTTAAAGATGCTGGTTTCAGCCCAACAGTGGTTGAATATCTGGTGACCGGCTGGACAAAGCCACAGCTTCAAACCCTATTTGCCACCGCAGGCCTGAGCGCCCGGGACGCCTTGCGTACCTCAAAATCGCCAGCCGAAGAGCTGGGGTTGACCGGCCCTGATGTGACCGAAGAGCAATTGCTCGACGCCATGGTGGCCCATCCCATCTTGGTCAACCGCCCCTTTGTTGCCTGTAAAGGGCAGGTGCGCCTCTGCCGCCCCTCGGGGCAAGTGCTCGAGATGTTGCCGCAATGGCCCGCCGCCCCCTATGCCAAAGAAGATGGCAGCCCGCTCATCACAGCCGATGGCGCCCTGGTGCCAGGCGCCTAGCCTGACGCCGGCGATCTCAAATATGGCAGGTTTTCTTGCCGCAACGACAAAGGACCATCCCATGACAGCATCCAATCTGCGCCCGAATATGGACAATTGGCAAGAACGCGTCGATCTCGCCGCGGCCTTTCGCTGGACGGTGCGATTAAACATGCATGAGGCGGTGGCCAATCACTTTAGCTTGGCCATTAATCCCGAAGGGACCAAATTCTTGATGAACCCCAATCAAATGCATTTCTCGCGCATCAAGGCCTCCGATCTCATCGTTGTGGATGCCAATGATCCGGCCAGTATGGAAGGCCCCGATGCGCCAGATCCCACCGCTTGGGGTTTACATGGCGGGTTACATCGCCATTGCAAACACGCACGCTGCGCCATGCATGTGCATTCCCCCTATGCCACCGCCTTGGCCTCTCTCGCGGACAGCACCCTGCCGCCTGTGGATCAAAATGCCTGCATGTTTTATAACCGCTATGTGATCGACAACAATTACGGCGGCTTGGCCTTCGAGGAGGAAGGCGCGCGTTGCGCCAGCCTGTTTGAAGATCCGAAAAAGAAGGTCATGATCATGGGCAACCATGGCATTTTGATCATCGGCGAAACCGTCGCTGAAACCTTCAATCGCATGTTCTATTTTGAGCGGGCCTGTCAAACTTATCTCCTGGCACTGCAAACCGGCCGCCCCTTGCGCATTCTTGATGCTGAAATTGCGGAGAAAACCGCGCAGGAGCTGGATACTTATCCAGAACAAGACGCCAGGCACCTGGCCGAACTCAAGGCCATTCTGGATGAAGAGGGCTCCAATTACGCTTCCTAGACTGGCCAGCCGAGGCGCAGCGCTTGCCCCTATCCCAAGGCCCGGCGCAAGGCCTGCGGTGTGGTGCCATATTCTGAGCGAAATGCACGGGTCATCGCACTGGCGTCTTGATAGCCGCAACGCACAGCAATCTCCGCCACAGAAATGGAGGTTTCAAGCGCCAATCCCCGCGCCCGCTCAAGCCTGATCCGCCGGTAAATCACCTGCGGCGCGGCGCCAAGCCGGGCCAGAGTGTGCCGTTCCAAGTGCTTTTGACTGCGCCCAAGTTGCTGCGCCAATTGGGAAATCGGCAAAGGCTCTTCAATATTGGCCCGCATCAGATCCACCGCGCGCGCCGCAATCCCCCCGCGCCGGTCCGGCCGCTGCGCATAGGCGCCAGAAAACAGATGTTCCACCCGCAAACGCAGGGCGGCGCCATGCTGCGTTTCGATCAATTGCATCGCCAGCGCAAAGGCGGTCGACGCCCCGCCGCAAGTGATTCGGTTGCGATCATAGATGACCGCCTCTTTTTGCACATCAATATCCGAAAACCGCTCAGAAAACCGATCCAGCTCGTCCCAATGGATTGTCGCCCGATGCCCGTCAAGCAACCCGGCTTCCGCCAAAAGCCAACTGCCCGTGTCGAGCCCCGCGAGCGTGTGGAACCGCCGCGCCGCCGCACGCAGCGCCCGGCTGGTGGTCACAGTGGCATGCGTCAAGAATCCATAAGAGGGCATGACCATCAAGATATCACCGCGCATATCGGCAAGCTGGGCATCCGCTTCCAAACGCAGTCCCGAGGACGAGTGCACCCTCTGCCCGGCGAGGACCGCAATATTCCACTCAAAGACATGTTGGCCCGACAAATCATTGGCCGCGCGCAGCGGTTCGAGGACATTGGCCAAGCAATGATTAGAGAAGCGGTCAAACAGCAGGATTGAAATCTGAGTGGCCGCGGTGCAAGGATTTTTCGAATATGGCATGATTTAGTCTAATATCGCATGATATAGCCTGGCAATAGCCCTAGCGTCACATCAAACAGCCGTGAAGGAGGCCCCCATGCTCTATGGATTATCCGCCGAACAAGATATGATCGCACAAACCGTACGCTCTTTTGTGGAAAAAGAAATCTACCCTCATGAAGAGCTGGTGGAACGCACGGGCGAAGTGCCCGCTGAAATTGCCCAACAGATCAAGGCGAAAACCCTAGAGCTTGGGTTTTATGCCTGCAATTTTCCCGAAAGCGTGGGATGCGCGGGCCTGTCGCATGTAGATTTTGCATTGGTGGAGCGTGAATTAGGGCGCGGATCTATGGCGCTCAATCATTTCTTCGGTCGACCACAGAATATTCTCATGGCCTGTGAAGGCGATCAGATTGACCGCTATCTTATGCCTGCCGTGCGCGGTGAACGCATGGATGCTCTGGCGATGACGGAACCCGGTGCCGGCTCGGACATCCGCGGCATGAAATGCAGCGCCCATCGCAGCGGCGGCGATTGGGTCGTCAATGGCAGCAAACATTTCATCAGCGGCGCAGATCACGCAGATTTTTTCATCGTCTTCATCGCCACAGGAGAAGACCAAACGGACAAAGGCCCCAAGAAACGGATCACAGCATTTTTGGTTGATCGAGGCACCCCGGGATTTTCTGTGCGCGATGGCTATAAATCCGTCAGCCACCGTGGATATAAGAACATGATCTTAGAATTCGATGACTGCCGCCTGCCACAGGCACAGGTGCTCGGCGAGGTGGATGGCGGCTTTGAGGTTATGAATACCTGGCTCTATGCGACACGGATCACGGTGGCCACCATGAGCGTCGGCCGTGCGCGACGGGTGTTTGACTATGCCCTGAACTATGCGGCCGAGCGCGAACAATTTGGTCAGAAAATCGGAAAATTCCAGGGCGTCAGCTTTCAATTGGCGGATATGATTACCGAAATTGACGCGGCAGATCTTCTCACCCTGGCCGCCGCCGACCGCCTAGATAAGGCGCTGCCAGCCAACCGCGAGATTGCCTCCGCAAAGCTCTATGCCAGTGAGATGCTGGCGCGTGTGACGGATGCGGCCATTCAGATCCATGGCGGCATGGGCCTTATGAGCGACTACCCGCTTGAGCGCTTCTGGCGGGATGCGCGGGTCGAGCGCATATGGGACGGAACATCCGAAATCCAGCGCCATATTATCAGCCGCGACCTGCTGCGGGCTTTGGGGGCATGATGACCCGGTGCCTTGCCGCGCGTCCTGCGCACTGTATTTTATAGGTGAGACATGCGAGACCTCACAAGACTTCTTAAACCCAAATCTATCGCGGTCATCGGCGGTGGCGCTTGGTGTGCTTCCATTGTCTCAGCCGCCGAGCAGATTGGCTTTGACGGTGTGTTGCATCCGGTGCACCCCAGCGGAAAACAGATCGCAGGCCGCAAATCACTGCCCAGCCTTGAGGAGTTTCCTGGCCCCATTGACGCCGCCTTCATCGGCGTGAACCGTCACGCCACCCTAGAGGTCGTGGCACAGCTGCGCAGTTTGAACGCCGGCGGCGCCACCTGTTTTGCCTCAGGTTTCTCCGAAGCGGCTGCCGAAGATGCCGCGGCGCAAGATCTTCAAGCGCAGCTGATTAAGGCCGCTGGAGACATGCCAATATTGGGGCCCAATTGCTATGGTTTTGTGAATGCATTCGATGGCTGCGCGATTTGGCCTGATCAACATGGGTGCCGCCGGGTCGAGAAGGGTGTGGCCATTTTGACCCAAAGCTCGAACATGGCCATCAACCTGACGATGCAGAACCGCGGTCTGCCCATTGGCTATATGCTCACCTGTGGCAACCAAGCTCAAACCTCCCAAACCGATATCGCCTTGCAGCTTTTGAACGATGAGCGTGTCACAGCGATTGGCTTGCACATCGAAGGATTTGGCAATCTGCGCGGGTGGGAGGCCCTCGCCGAGAAAGCCCGTTCCAAGGGGATCGCCCTAATTGCTTTTAAATCTGGAATATCCCAGCAGGCCCAAGCGGCAGCTGTGTCCCATACCGCCTCTTTGACAGGCAGCGACACGGGGGCAGAGGCCTTTCTCCATCGTTTGGGCATTCGCCGGGCGCGCAGCCTGCCAGTCTTTTTGGAGTCCCTCAAACTCGCCCATCAATTTGGGCAATTGTCCAGCAACCGCATTGCCTCGATTTCCTGTTCTGGGGGGGAGGCCGCCTTAGCTGCCGATACTGCGCAGGGCACGGGGCTTGTTTTTCCACCGCTTAACCCGCGGCAAGTCAAGGATCTCAGCGCGGCCTTGGGGCCGATGGTGGCCCTGGCCAACCCTCTGGACTATCACACTTATATTTGGCGCAACCAAGCGGCCATGACGCAGGCTTGGGCGGCGATGGCAGATGATGACATTGCCATGACCTTGCTGATCAGTGACTACCCGCGGGCGGATCTCTGCGATGCCAGCGATTGGGACTGTGTCACTCAGGCCGCGATAGAGGCCTCGCGCCGCACCGGGCGGCCCTATGCGGTGGTGGCGAGCCTGGCGGAACTGCTGCCAGAACATATTGCCAAGACCCTGATGGACCATGGCGTTGGCGCCATTCATGGGCTGGATCATGGGCTGGACGCTCTAGATTTGATGTCCCGCCCGATGGCGCCGCCAGCCGACCCGGTAGTTTTGCCGGGCGGCGACCGCGATGCGGAGATTCTCGATGAGCAAAGCGCCAAATTGGCACTGACAGCCTATGGTTTGAGGGTCCCGAAATCGGTGGCTGTCACCGATCGCAGCACTGCCGGGCAGGCTGCGGCTGAGGTCGGCTTTCCGGTCGTGCTCAAGACCCTGGGGCTGGCTCATAAGACCGGTGCCAATGGCTTGGCTTTGGGTTTGACCACACCCGCGGAGGTTGAGGCCGCCGCGCCGCATTTGGCCGATGGGCCGCTCTTGATTGAACAGATGGTGGCCGGGTCTTTGGTTGAAGTTTTGGTCGGCGTCACGCGCGATCCGGCGCATGGGTTTGTCTTGACCCTTGGCGCAGGCGGTACGATGACCGAAGTGTTGCGCGATCGGGCAAGCCTGCTCATTCCCGCGTCCCGCTCCGAGGTGAAAGCGCGGCTCATGGGATTGAAAATCGCGCCGCTCCTCCAGGGGTTCCGCGGCAAGCCGCCCGTTGATTTGGATGCGCTTCTCGACTCCATTGACGCGGTGCAGGCCTATGTGCTTGCCAATGCAGAGCAGGTGGAGGAAGTTGAGATCAACCCGCTGATCTGTACCCAGCAGACGGCGATTGCCGCAGATGCCTTGATAAGGAAAGCCCTATGAGCCCAATTAAAACCTACGTTGAAGATGGAATCCTGCAAGTCACGCTGGACCGTCCGAAAGCCAATGCGATTGATTTGGCCACCAGTAAGATCATGGGCGAGACTTTCGCCGCCTTCCGCGATGATCCAAGCCTCCGGGTGGCGATCATCACCGGTGCGGGAGAAAAGTTTTTTTGTCCAGGCTGGGATCTCAAGGCCGCCGCCGATGGGGATGCGGTGGATGGCGATTACGGCGTCGGTGGTTTTGGCGGTTTGCAGGAGCTGCGGGACCTCAACAAGCCGGTGATTGCCGCGGTGAATGGTATTTGCTGCGGTGGCGGGTTGGAATGGGCACTGTCCGCGGACATTATCCTTGCCGCAGATCACGCCAGCTTTGCCCTGCCTGAAATTCGCTCTGGAACAGTGGCCGATGCGGCCTCAATCAAAGTGCCCAAGCGCATTCCGTACCACATCGCCATGGAATTGCTCCTCACCGGCCGCTGGTTTGATGTGCAAGAAGCCAAATCCTGGGGCCTGGTCAACCATTCTTACCCTGCGGAAGATCTGATGCCACAGGCTTGGGACATGGCACGGCTGCTGGCCAGCGGCCCGCCTCTTGTCTATGCAGCGATCAAAGAGATCGTGCGCGATGCTGAGGACAGCAAATTTCAAGACAGTATGAACCGCATCACCCAAAGGCAATTGGCCTCTGTCGATATTCTTTATGCCTCAGAGGATCAGCTCGAGGGTGCCAAAGCCTTTGCCGAGAAACGCGATCCAATCTGGAAGGGCAAGTAACAAATCGATCTACCCGGCACGCCGGGTAGATCGCGCAGTGCTTTCGCAATTGACCTTCAGGTCACATGCTGCAGCCTTTCTTCGTGCTCAAATCAACCAAATGTTCTTTGCGCTCTTTTGCGGCTTTAATCGCCTCATTTGCATTGGCATATGTGCCAATAATCGCCGGCCAGAAAATCACCGCCGCCGCCACATTTGTGCCCGTCACGCCTTTCTCTTTTTGCGCTTTACGCTCAAACTCGCTCGCTTCTTGAATTTCAGCGGCCAGCTGCTTGCAGCTGAGCTTGTCGTCGCCCATTTGCTTTGTGTCGACCACCTCAGGTGATGCACAGGCTGTCAGAGATGCCGCAATACCGGCGAATACAATCCATTTAAATGTCTTAATCATAGAGCCTCTCTCTTTTCCCAATAAGAATGCTCTCACCTACCGAGAATTAGTTTACATTTCATCAAGCGAGCAGAAACAAATATTGGCTCAATTTTACCATTAGGCCCAACCCAACTCCCGCAGCGCCCAGCTGGAATTCCAAATTTTGGTCACATGTGCCACCTTCCCTGCATCATTCATTTTGATGACATAGACATAATGGGAATTGGTCTCTTTTCCGGTTGGCGCAACCGGGCCGCCGTCGCCTGTATGCTTGGCAATAAAAGTGCTAAAAAACAATGCACAGTTATTTTCCGCATCCCAGGCGGAGCTGTCCAATCTATAGCCCGCACCTGCCAAGGCTGTCGTGCCCAAACCCGCCAACCATCCGGCGTAATCTTGTACTGTTTCTATCCCAGTAAGCGCCTGAGCCTGGCACTCAAAACTTGCACCTTCTGCAACATAGGGCGCCGTACCGCTTGGGCCCTCGAGCCCTTCACAGGCATGAAAAAATTTGGTCGCGTTGTTAAATGCAGACATTGATATCTCCCTAGATCACTTTAACGGGAAACTGCGCCACCCAAATCAAAACTCGAAAACCAAAGACATCCCTCAACACTTGGATATTGCGGTCACCAATTAAAAACATTTGAAACTTAAGTATATAAATCATCTACTTATTAGACTTCCTGTCAAGTCAAAATTTCGTGAGGCGGTCCAAAGCCTCACGCGACCTTATCAAAAGACGGTGCGCGCGCGTTTTGGCGCTGATAAAATCACCCCTTCTCGCAGCCCGCTTTTGCCCCTATGACCACCCTATGACTAAGAGACTCCTTTGCATCGGCTATGGTTTTTCCGCCCGGGCCTTAACCCCTCTGCTGCACCCCCTGGGTTGGAGCATCACTGGCACCACGCGCAGCGCCGAAAAAGCGGAGGCGATGCGCGCCGAAGGGGTTACCTCAATCATCTGGCCAGGCACCGATCTGGATGATGCGCTCCAGGCGGCGTCACATCTTTTGATCTCTGCCGCACCCAGTCCAGATGGGGGTGATCCCTTGTTGGCAAGCGTGGACCTCAACGCTCATAGGTTTGACTGGGTGGGATATCTGTCAACCACGGGTGTCTATGGCAATCATGACGGTGCCTGGGTGGATGAATCCACCCCTCTCACTCCCAGCACCCGGCGCGGCGCATTGCGCGTTGCCGCCGAATCCGCTTGGCAAGCCACCGACCTGCCGCTGCATATCTTCCGCTTGGCCGGTATTTATGGGCCAGGCCGCGGGCCATTTTCCAAAGTCCGCAATGGAACCGCGCGCAGGATTATCAAAGCGGGGCAAATGTTCAGCCGTATTCACGCCGATGACATCGCCCAAGTCGTTGCCGCCTCAATCGCACAGCCGCGCCCCGGAGCGATCTATAATCTATGCGATGATGATCCCGCCCCGCCGCAAGATGTGCTGGCCTATGCCGCTGAGCTTTTGGGCCTGCCTCTGCCACCGGAGGTGGACTTTGACAGCGCAGAAATGACCCCCATGGCCCGAAGTTTTTATGAGGAAAACAAGCGCGTGCGCAATGATTTGATCAAATCAGAGCTTGGGGTGCGCTTAAAATACCCAAGCTACAAGGAAGGGCTGCAAAGCCTTCTGAAATTGGAACGCTCTTAAATCCGGGCGTCAGGCTCGGGCTTTGAGAGAGGCAATGCCGAGCGTTTGCAAGACTTTGTCATGTATATCCTGCGCAGACAGTTTGGCTTCCCGGTACATATCCGCTGGGCTTGCCTGATCGATGAAACTGTCTGGCAGAACCATCGAGCGATATTTCAGCCCGCGATCAAACACCGCCTCCTCTGCCAGAAGCTGGGCCACATGGCTGCCAAAACCACCGATGGCGCCCTCTTCAATGGTGATCAATACCTCATGATCCGCCGCCAATTTAAGGATCATCTCCCGATCCAAGGGCTTGGCAAAGCGGGCATCGGCGATGGTGGGAACAATCCCTTGCGCCGCCAAAGTTTCCGCCGCAATGCGGACCTCTCCCAAGCGGGTGCCAAAGGATAGGATCGCAACTTGACTGCCCGTTTGCACCATGCGGCCCTTGCCGATTTCCAATGGTGCCGGATTTTTCGGCAGGTCACAGCCTATGCCCTCGCCCCGTGGAAACCGAAAGGCGATTGGGCCATCGTCATAGGCTGCTGCTGTTGCCACCATATGACACAGCTCCGCCTCATCGGCCGCGGCCATGACAACAAAACCCGGCAAATTGGCCAAAAACGCAATGTCAAAGGATCCCGCATGGGTCGCCCCATCGGCCCCCACCAATCCAGCCCGATCAATCGCGAATCGCACGGGCAAGCGTTGAATCGCCACGTCATGCACCACCTGATCATAGCCGCGCTGCAAAAAGGTCGAATACATGGCACAAAAAGGCTTCATGCCGCCCGCGGCCAGGGCGGCTGCAAAGGTCACCCCGTGCTGCTCGGCGATCCCCACGTCAAAACATCGGCTGGGATAGCGTTCAGCTAAGAGATTAAGCCCCGTACCGTCGGGCATAGCGGCCGTCACGGCGCAGATCTTTGGATCTTGCTGGGCCTGCTCAAGCAAAGATCTCGCAAAAACAGATGTATAAGAGGGTGCATTCGGGATGGCTTTGGCCTGCGCGCCGGTCACCACATCAAATTTTCCGACCCCATGCCCTTTGTCGCGCGCCGCTTCCGCCGGGCCGTAGCCCTTGCCTTTTTGCGTGACAACATGGATCAACATCGGACCGGTCGCGCGGTCGCGCACCATGCGCAGCACCGGCAGCAATTGGTCGAGATCATGCCCATCAATGGGGCCGAGATAACTAAAGCCCAGCTGCTCAAACATCGTGCCGCCAACGGTCATATGCTTCAACATCTCCCGCGCACGCTTCGCCCCTTCCTGAAATGGACCAGGCAGCAGCGACACAGCCCCTTTGGCAGCGGCCTTAAGCTCTTGAAAGGGCGCGCCGGTATAGAGCTGGCTGAGATAGGACGACAAGGCACCCACAGGCGGGGCAATCGACATTTCATTGTCGTTGAGAATGACAAACATGCGTTTTTTCAAATGACCCGCATTGTTCATCGCCTCAAAAGCCATGCCAGCACTCATGGACCCATCACCGATCACCGCAATGGCATCGCCAATCCCATGGTCCGGCGCACCGCCCAAATCACGCGCCACAGCAAAACCAAGCGCCGCGGAAATGGAGGTTGAGGAATGGGCTGCGCCGAAGGGGTCATAGGGGCTTTCACTGCGTTTTGTGAAGCCGCTGAGCCCGCCTTTTTGCCGCAGGGTTCGAATGCGATCGCGCCGACCCGTTAGAATTTTATGCGGATAGGTTTGATGCGACACATCCCAAATGAGATGATCTTTCGGCGTATCAAACACCGCATGCAGCGCAACGGTCAGCTCAACCACCCCAAGACCGGCCCCCAAATGCCCGCCGGTTTCAGAGACCGCAGATACCGTCTCCGCCCGCAGCTCATCGGCCAAGAGCCGCAACTCTCTGTCGCTCATGATCTTCAAATCCGCAGGGATGCTGACCCGATCAAGCAAAGGAGTGTGGGGAGGTGTTTGTGTCACGCGCGCCGCCTCTTCATAGATCTCGCGACACAACAAATCGTGCCGCCGCTTTTAATATATCGGCGCAGTCGCCAAAATCGTCTAAGGCCACGCAGGCTTCGTCCACCAAGTCTTGCGCCCGCCGCTTTGCCCCCTCCAGACCCAATAAGGAGACAAAGGTGGCCTTGCCGGACGCACTGTCTTTTCCCGTAGCTTTGCCCACCACATCGATCGTACCTTCCACATCCAAAATGTCATCGGCAATTTGAAACGCCAGGCCCAGGCTCTGCGCATAGCGGCGCAGCAGCGCTGGATCAGCGCCCATCATGACAGCCCCCGCTGTGGCGGACCATTCAATCAGCGCGCCGGTCTTGTTGGTTTGCAAATCTGCAATCTCGCTCAAGGTCAAAGGCACGGCACAGGTCTCAGCCGCCATATCCTGCGCTTGACCCAAAACCATTCCCTCGGCCCCGCTGGCCTTTGCTAACCCTGTGATCAGATCCAATTGCCGCTGCGCACCCAAGCAAGAGCCAGGCCGGGCCAGCAGCTCAAAGGCCAGGGTTTGCAACGCATCGCCCACCAAAACCGCCGTGGCCTCGTCCCATTTCTTATGCACTGTCGGCTGGCCGCGACGAAGATCGTCATCATCCATACAGGGTAGGTCATCATGCACCAAAGAATAGGCATGCAGAGCTTCCACTGCCGCGCCGGCATAGACCGCCTCTTGCTCGGGCGCGCCCATAAGCCGGGCGCTCTCAATCACCAAAAATCCGCGCAAGCCTTTGCCACCCGTCACCGCATGGCGCATGCCCTGAGCGATCGGCAAATCACCATAGGGGCGCATGGCCTTTGCAAGACAGGCCTGCGTTGCATTGGCCGCTGCCTTGAGATGGGTGGGAAAATCGGCCTGCATAAGTGGCCTCGCCGCGCCCAAAGGCTCAACCCGCGTCCAAAGGAGCAACGCCCGTCGGCTGCCCATCGCCGTTCAAGGTTATGGCTGCGACTTTCTCTTCAGCAGATTTCAACTTGGCTTCGCAATGCGCTTTTAGAGCCGCGCCGCGTTCATAAAGGGTAATGGAGGCATCTAAAGCCACATCGCCCCGCTCCAATTGCGTGACAACCTGCTCCAGCTCGGCCATTGCGGTTTCAAAACTCATCTGCGCAATCTGTGCATCAGCCATGGGTTTGCTCCTTCAAAATACTCACATGCGCCGCAGCACTCGCAGCCAGCGCCTCCAGATCGTAGCCGCCTTCGAGGCAGGATACCACCCGACCTTTGCAATGTTTGGCCGCCACGTCGCAAAGACGCTGCGTGATCCACGAAAAATCATCTTCCGTCAAATTCATCCCCGCCAGCGGGTCTGCAACATGGGCATCAAATCCGGCTGAGATAAATAAAAACTCTGGGGCAAACCGCTCCACCGCCGGCAGAACCTCTGCCTCCATCACTGCGCGAAACGCCGCGCTGCCCGCGCCATCTGGCAAGGGACAATTCAGCACATTGCCATAGCCGCCCGTCTCATGAGCGTGGCCTGTCCCAGGATAGAGCGGCATCTGATGGGTGCTGGCGAAAAAGATGCGGGCATCTCCTTCCACCAAATCTTGCGTGCCATTGCCATGGTGCACGTCGAAATCCACAATTGCGACGCGCGACAGCCCGTGATGGTCCAGCGCATGTTTGGCCGCTAAGGCCACATTGCCAAAAAAGCAAAAGCCCATCGGCGTTTCACGCTCGCAGTGATGCCCCGGGGGCCGCGTTGCGACGAAGACATTGCCCGCCTCTCCGCTCATCACCATATCCACCGCCCGAATCGCACCCCCCGCCGCCCGCAGGGCTGCTGTCAGCGTACCGGGGGACAGATGGGTGTCCGCATCCAAACGGCTCCACCCCTCTTGCGGCGCCGCGGCGCGCAGAGCGTTGATGTGACTTTGCGGATGACATCGCAGCAGATCCTCATCGGGGGCCAGCGGCGCGGTCACCCTCTGCAAACCCAAAGGCGCGAGTGCCTTCAATACATATTCCAGACGCGCCACCTGCTCGGGATGACCCGGCGGGTTCACATGGTCCAAACAATCATCATGGGTGATTATTATTGTGTTCACGACGCATACCTCTGTTCCAGAACCAACATATATCCCGCACCGCGCACGGTCTGTAAATAGCGCGGCTGTTTCGGATCTATTTCAATTTTCCGCCGCAGCCTTGTGATTTGCACATCTACTGCGCGCTCCTGCGCCTGGCCACCATCACGCCCGAGCTGTTCCACCAAGCTGGAGCGGCTGAACGGCACGCCCGGCGCGCTGGAAAAAATCCGCATCAACTGGCTCTCGGTTGCGGTCAAACGCACCCGCGCCTCACCCTGCCACATCTCGCCGCGGTCCACATCATAATGCACCTGGCCCAGATGCATGACCTTTGGCAAGGGGACGACCTCAGCTTGCACTGGAACTCTGCGCAAAATTGCATTGAGACGCAGCAATAGCTCCTTGGGCTCAAAAGGCTTGGCCAGATAGTCATCCGCACCCGCCTCAAGCCCCAAGATCCGATCTTGGGTCTCGCCCTTGGCGGTCAGCAACAAAATAGGAGTATCTCTGGTGCGCCGCACCTCTTTGGTTAATGAAATCCCATCTTCGCCCGGCATCATCACATCCAAAACGATCAAATCGAAGTCGAGACCCGATAAGATCCGCCGTGCATGCGCGGCGTCACGGGCCGCGGATACTAAAAAGCCATTTCTAATCAGAAATTTTTGCAACAAAGTCCGAATGCGCTCGTCGTCATCGACGATAAGCAAATGAGCATCTGGAGTCATACGGTCTCTCCGCCAGTCAGCTGATCATAATGTTTCTTCAACTCTGGATCCATCATAGCCTCAAGCACGGTGCAAAAGCCATGGACCGCTTCGGCCCCCGCTTGGCGATAGGCGGAGCGCATACGATCCCGTTGGGCGTTGGAAAGCGCCTGCTCCAACTCTCTGCCCGCATCGGTCAAAGACAAATGCCGTTGGCGCTTGTCCTTGGTGCCCACTTCATTGAGCACCAGACCATCTTCAATCAAGGTCCGCAGCACGCGGTTGAGACTTTGCTTGGTCACGCCGAGCGTGGCCAGTAGATTATTGACGGTTGTACCAGGGCTGCGCTGAATAAAATGCAACGCCCGGTGATGCGCGCGGCCGTAGGATTTTTCCGCCAATATGCGATCTGGATCCGCTGTAAATCCGCGATAAGCAAAAAACATTGCCTCAATGCCTTTGCGCAGCTGTTCATCAGTTAAAAACAGCAAACCATGGGTATGTTCTGATCGATTTTGCCCCTGCGCCATGATATGCCTTTCTGATTAAATCTATTTCAACAATATGTCAGTGTTGTTGACATTCCAAGAATCAATTGTTAGCGATTATCACATTTTGCGCAATATTATGTCCGAAACGGACGTAATATGCGACACAATTGAAAACTTGGCCGACCAAAAGGAGAACTATACATGGCTGGCGCATATGACGACCGTGACGGTGTCATCTGGATGGATGGCAAATTGGTGAACTGGCGCGACGCCAAGGTTCACATCCTGACCCATGGCTTGCATTACGGCAGCTCTGTGTTCGAAGGTGAGCGCGCCTATAACGGAAAGATTTTCAAATCCGTTGAACATTCCCAGCGGCTTTTGAAATCCGGCGAATATATGGACATTCCAATCCCATATACTGTGGACGACATTGAAGCGGCGAAACAGGAGGTCTTGACCGCCTCTGGTCTCCAGGATGCCTATGTGCGGGCGGTTTGCTGGCGTGGCTCGGGTGATGATATGGGGGTCGCCTCCGCGCGCAACCCTGTGCGCATGGCCGTGGCCGCTTGGGAATGGGGCGCCTATTATGGCGAGGCTAAATTCAAGGGCGCAAAGCTCGACATCGCGAAATGGAAACGTCCAAGCCCGGAGACAATCCCATGCTTTGCAAAGGCCGCCGGGCTTTACATGATCTGCACCATGTCCAAACATGCAGCCGAGGCCAAAGGCTGTTCAGATGCGATGATGCTTGATTATCGCGGTTATGTGGCTGAGGCCACCGGCGCCAACCTGTTCTTTGTCAAAGACGGAGAGGTGCACACGCCGAAACCCGATTGCTTCCTCAATGGCATCACGCGCCAGACCGTGGTGGGCATGTTGCAAGAGCGCGGCATCACTGTGATCGAACGGCATATCATGCCCGAGGAGCTGGAAGGCTTTGAACAATGTTGGTTGACCGGCACCGCGGCGGAAGTGACCCCCGTGGGTCAAATCGGCGATTACACATTTGAAGTGGGCGCTCTGGCCCGTGACATCGCCGAAAGCTACGAAAAACTGGTCCGCGCCTAAGCAGGCGACGCCAGAGCAGAAACAGGGGCCTCAACCCTTTGGGTTGAGGCCTTTTTTGTCAGCAGAGCATGGCGCGCCCAGAAATTGCCCGAGGGTATTACATAAAGCTGCGCTCAAAGGCCCACCATAGGCCCACGAAAGCAATGGCCAAAGATCCAGGGATCACCACCACAGGGCGATACATTGCGCTGCGCCCCAAGGGCAGGGCGAAGAGAACAAAGGCTGCCGCAATCACCGCCAATTGCCCAAGTTCGACACCAATATTGAAAGCAATAAGCGACAAAATAAATTGCCCCTGTGCCAGGCCTAGATCTCCCAAGACCGAGGCAAACCCCAGCCCGTGTAAAAGGCCAAAGCCGAAAACCACAAGGATCCGCCACCACCCCAGTTTCGGGCGCAGAATATTTTCAATCGCCACATAGGCAATGGAGATGGCAATCAAAGCCTCTACCAGCCACATCTGCGCTGGCGGAATGGTGATAATGCTCAAAGTCGCAAGGCCAAGCGTCACCGTATGGGCGAGCGTAAAGGCCGTGACCTGCGCCAAGAGCGGCCGCCAAGCCAGCGAGAAGAGAAACAATCCTAAGACAAAGAGAATGTGATCTAAGCCCTTTGGAATGATATGCTCGAAGCCTTCCACCACAAATCGAAGGAACACAGCGCCCGTGCTTTCGTCAACAGCGCCCGACCGGGGCAAGGGAGCGCTGACCTCGCCGCCCTGCAAAAAGGCCGCATAGGCGTCTGGACCCTCCCCATGGCGCACCACCAACCCGCCATTTCGCGCGGCCCATCCCAAAGAGACAGGCGCCGTTCCGGGCGGCAGCTCCGCAGACATTGTCACCACCGAATCGCGGGGCAGTTCGAGATCCGGCTCAGCGATCACATCCACCGACGTCAAGCTCAAGGGTCCGGCCCCCTCAAGCGAAATCCCACCCGAAATATCAGCAAATCGCGTTTCAACCATTTGCGCCAATGCTTGATCTGGCAGGCCCCGCAGCCGGTCATAGGCCTCAGCTTCGGGCGCCTCATCGGTGTCTGCAACTTGAGATTGATCAATGCCTGCCAAAAGAGTTTCGACAGCGAGGCGCAGGGAGATTTGAATTTTCTCCTCATCAATCGAAATTTCTGCCACTGCCGGCCGCAATTCATGGGCGCTGGCCTGCCCGGTCAAACTGAGAAACCCCAGAAGTGCACTTGACATCAAAAGGAAACACCACACCATCAACATGAAAGTTTTTTGGAAAGATCTCATCATGTTTCAGCACTCCTTGAAATTACTTTTCGCTCTTATTTTTGCTGGGCCTATCTATGCACATGAATTTTGGATTTCTCCAGTGGAATTTCAGGTTGACGTCCAAAGCCCAATCGGCGCGCATTTCAGGGTTGGGCAGGATTTCAAGGGGGGCAGCCATTCCTACCTCAGCCGCTATACAGCCCGCCATGAGCTGCATCAGGGCGGCGCGGCCCTCAAGATCAGCGCGCGGGAGGGTGACCGGCCCGCCATGCAGCATCCTGGGTTAGGCGATGGGCTGGCTGTTTTGGTGCATGAGACCACCGACAGCACCCTCACCTATCGAGAATTTGAAAAATTTGTCGCCTTTGTTGAACACAAAGATTTTGAAGGACTGCCCGAGGCGCATCGGGCGCGTGGCCTGCCAGATGTCGGTTTTGTTGAGAGTTATCGGCGCTTTGCAAAATCCCTCATTGCTGTGGGCAGCGGGGCGGGGCAAGATCGGCCAGTCGGGCTGGAGATTGAGATCGTCGCGCTCTCCAACCCCTATACCGACGATCTCACAAAGGGCATGGCGGTTCAGGTGTTGTTGAATGCCGCGCCCCGCGCGGATGTGCAGGTCGAAGTCTTTTCACGCCCCGCGGGCACGAAAGAGCCGGCTTTGATCCAACTCTATCGCACCAACGCCGATGGAATTGCGCGGTTCCCCGTTCTCAGCGGTCACGACTATATGGTCGACAATGTTGCGCTGCGCCCTGTGGAGCCGGCCAATACAGAGGACCCAGTTTGGCACAGCCTCTGGGCCAATCTCACCTTTGCCGTTCCAGCAGATTAGGGCGCAATGCGCGCCAAAGCCCAGCCAGCAGCCTCTGCCACTGCCGGATCGGCATCCGCCATCAAAGGCTGCACCAACGGCTGATAGGATGGGTTGCCCGAATTTCCAATGGCATAGAGCACGTTGCGGATAAATCGGTCGCGGCCAATGCGTTTGATGGGGGAGCCGGAGAATTTGGCACGAAACCCGGCATCATCCAAGACCACAAGCTCACCGAGCGGCGGCGCCGCCAAATCCCCCTGAGCCGCATAGCGCAGATCGGCGGCTGCAACTGCAAATTTATTCCAGGGGCACACCGCCAAACAATCGTCACAGCCATAGATATGATTGCCGAGGCCCGGCCGCAATGCGGGATCAATCGGGCCCTTATGCTCAATGGTCAAATAGGAAATGCAGCGCCGCGCATCCATTTTATAAGGCGCAACAAAAGCCTTGGTCGGGCAAATGTCCAAGCATTTCCGGCATGAGCCACAGTGATCCACCTCCGGCGCATCCGGCTCCAGCTCCAGCGTGGTAAATATCGCACCCAGAAACATCCAATTTCCAGTTGCCCGGCTCACCAAATTGGTATGTTTGCCCTGCCAGCCCAAACCCGCCGCCTGCCCCAGAGGCTTTTCCGCAACCGGCGCCGTATCGACAAAGACTTTCACCTCACCGCCCCCTTCGGCAATCAACCAGCGGGCCAAGCGTTTTAGCCGTTTCTTGACGATTTCGTGATAGTCTTTGCCCTGGGCATAGACGCTGATATTGCCAATATCAGGCCTGTCGAGATTGACCAAAGGATTGCTCTGTGGGCCATAGCTTTCCGCCAGCATCACCACGGATCGCGCCTCAGGCCACAAGAGCTGCGGCGCAGCGCGCCAGTCTTTGCGCGCCTCCATCCAGGTCATTTGCCCGTGATAGCCCGCCTGCAAAAACGCCTCCAACTGCGCCGGCACCTGCGGCACGGCATCGGGCCTCGTGATCTTGGCATTGCTAAAGCCCTCGGCCAAGGCCTGTGCCAGAAGCCTGGATTTCAGATCAGAAGTCAAGATTGGCATAATGGTGCGGCGGCGGGAACCCCGGCACATTATCCGCAAGGATCGACCGGAACGCCGGGCGCGACTTCATCGTGGCATACCAATCTTTCACCGCCGCCGATCGATTCCAATCCACATCACAAATGTAATCCAGCGCTGACAGCTGCGCGGCGGCGGCGAAATCGGCAAGGCTCATCTCATCACCCGCAAGCCAGCGGCGGTTGTCCAAGAGCCAATTCATGTAATCGAGATGAAATTTAATGGCCTTAGCTCCAGCCTTCACATTGGCAGAGACCGGATAACCCGATCCATGGATTTTTCGATTTACCCGCTCATAGAGAAGATTGGCCGTCACCTCATGGTGGAACTTATCATCAAACCAAGAGACCAAACGGCGCACTTCATAGCGGGCCTGCGCCTCCTGGGGCAACAAGCGTGGCTGTGGGAAGCGCTCTTCAAGATATTCACAGATGGCGGAAGATTCCGCATAGATCTCCCCGCCCATCTTGAGCACCGGGACTTTTCCAGCGGGATTGCGGCGCAAAAAATCCGCGTCCCCTTCCCAATAGCGCTCTTCCACCAATTGCACTTCGATTTTCTTTTCGGCCAAGCTCAGGCGCACTTTGCGACAGAACGGCGATAGGGGGACGTGATACAAGATATTCATTGGGTTTCACTTTGCTCGGGTCATTCTGTCTTAACCGCCCTTTGTCGGCGCAATCAATCCTCAAAACACGCCGCACGCCCATCCTTTCGGATCAAGTCGGCTCCTGCGATCACAGAGGCCGCGCGTTTCTTGGTCTCTTTGTCCGGACGAATGGCGCTGCGACCTTTGGGATCGGGCAGGACAACCGCAAGGCGCCCGGCTTGAACACGGCTCAAATCTTTGGCCGCAACCCCAAAGTGATGCCAGGCTGCCGCCTCAATACCAAACACCCCGGTGTCAAACTCGGCAATGTTCAGATATATTTCCAACAGGCGCCGTTTGCTCCACACCATTTCGATATAAGGGGTCAACAGTGCTTCGACCGCTTTGCGCAGCCAATTGCGCCCAGGCCAAAGAAAGGCGTTCTTGACCGTTTGCTGACTGATGGTAGAGCCGCCGCGCATGGCGCCTTCGCGCAGCGCTTGGCGCACCGCCGCACTGTCAATCCCCCAATGGGTGCAGAAATTGGCATCTTCTGCCGCCACCACCGCGCGCCGCAACATCGGCGCCACCTCTTCAATATCGACCCATTGATATTGGATCTGTCCAAGCCGCGCACGCTCTTGCATCATGTAAAAGGTGATCGGCGGGTTGATCCATCGGTAGATCAATCCCCAAGCCAGAAAGACCAACGCCACCGCGAGCAGGCTCCACAGCAAAACCCGCCGCACGCCGTACAGCACAGGCCCCAATCGCCCGAGCCGATGCCGGCGGGGGCCGTCGGGGCTCTCAAGATGATCCTCAATTGGCTCAGTCATAGATATGCCACACCATATCAGAGGCGCTTCGTCAACTTATCGGCGACCAGACCTGAGCCCTCCTCTGCGACTGGCCCTGCAAAATCACCAATCGCCTGCCGGCTTATTCTGCCGGCATGGATTGGGATTGACCATCTTGCAAAGGCGCTGGCAGATGCACCAGCATTTCTTTGGGGCAGACTTGCACAAAGTTGTGCTTTTCCTCCTCCCAATGCTGCAAGATATCCGTGCCTTTGACAGAATTGGTTTCCGCAACATGGCGGGTGATCAGAGCCTTCAGCTCCTCCTCCCAATGGGCCACCGAAACCGGACAGGTCACCAAAGTTTCCATATTCATCATCGCAGGCGTTTTTCCGGCCGGATCATAGAGGTAGGCCATGCCGCCCGTCATCCCCGCGCCGAAGTTGGCCCCAATAGAGCCCAGAACCACAGCAACACCGCCGGTCATATATTCGCAGCCATTCGAGCCACAGCCTTCAATCACGGTTTTTGCGCCGGAGTTGCGCACCGCAAAGCGCTCGCCGGCGCGGCCAGAAGCGAAGAGGAAACCATCGGTCGCGCCATAGAGTACGGTGTTGCCGATAATTGTGTTTTCCGACGCCACCAATGGGCTGATCTGCGCGGGGCGCACGACGATCACGCCGCCCGAAAGACCTTTGCCCACATAGTCATTGGCCTCTCCCGCCACTTCCAGTTTCAACCCCGGCGCCGCAAACGCGCCAAGCGCCTGCCCGGCCGAACCTTGCAGCTTAATGGTCAAGTGATCCGATTGCAGGCTATTGCGCATGCCGAATTTGGTCACAATATGGCTCGACACCCTTGTGCCAATGGAGCGCGATGTGTTTTGCACCGCATATTGCAGCTGCATCTTCTCACCATCTTGCAAGAAGCGCGCGGCGTCGGTGACGATCTGGGCATCCAATGTATCTGGCACCGCGTTGCGCGGCTTATTGCGATCGTAGGTGATCTGATCGGCACCATCGACCGTGATCAAAAGCGGGTTGAGATCCAGATCATCCAAATGCGCAGACCCGCGCGACACCTGGCTGAGCAAATCTGCGCGGCCAATCACCTCATCCATGGAGCGCGCGCCGATACCGGCCAAAATCTCGCGCACTTCTTGCGCATAGAAAGTGATCAAATTGACAACCTTATCGGCCGACCCGGTGAACTTGTCCCGCAGGGCTTCATCTTGCGTACAAACCCCCACAGGGCAGGTGTTGGATTGGCATTGCCGCACCATGATACAGCCCATTGCGATCAGTGCCGCAGTGCCGATGCCATATTCTTCCGCACCCATCATAGCCGCCATCACAATATCACGGCCCGTGCGCAACCCACCATCGGTGCGCAATGTCACCCGTTCGCGCAGATTGTTCATCGCCAGAACCTGATGCGCCTCGGTCAGGCCCATCTCCCAGGGCAGGCCGGCAAATTTGATCGATGTCGCCGGCGAAGCACCCGTGCCGCCATTATGGCCAGAGATCAAAATCACATCGGCCTCCGCCTTTGCCACACCGGCCGCAATCGTGCCCACCCCAGAGGCCGCCACCAATTTCACCGTCACCTTACAGCGCGGGTTGATCTGCTTGAGATCGTAAATTAACTGCGCCAAATCTTCGATGGAATAGATATCGTGATGTGGCGGTGGGCTGATCAAAGTCACACCTTTGGTCGAATGACGCAGGCGGGCGATGAGATCCGTAACCTTCATACCGGGCAGTTGTCCGCCCTCGCCGGGCTTGGCCCCCTGCGCCACTTTAATTTCCAATTCCTCACAGTGATTGAGATATTCCGCCGTGACCCCAAAGCGGCCTGACGCCACCTGCTTGATCTTCGCAGAAGGATTATCCCCATTGGGTTCGGGCAGGAAATGCGCCGGATCCTCTCCGCCCTCACCACTGTCAGACTTGGCTCCAATCCGGTTCATCGCCACATTCAGCGTTTTATGCGCCTCCGGGCTCAGCGCCCCAAGCGACATGCCAGGGGTAACAAAGCGCTTGCGGATAGAGGTGATGCTTTCCACCTCATCCACAGAAATTGCCGGCCCCAAAGGTTTAATCGCCAGCAGATCCCGCAGGTGGATCGGCGGGTTGGCTTGCAATTTAGCCGAATAGTTTTTCCACATCTCAAAGCTGCCGCGGTCACAGGCTGATTGCAGCAAATGCATGGTTTGCGCTTCCCAAGCGTGTTTTTCGCCAGAGCGGCGTGCTTTATAAAAACCGCCAATCGGCAGAACATGCGAGGCCGCAGTATAAGCTGAGGCATGAATGGATTCGGCCTTGCGCTGAATGCCCACGACACCAATGCCCGAAATCCGCGATGTCATGCCGGGAAAATACTCTGCGCACATGGCCCGAGACAGGCCAACAGCCTCAAAGTTCAAGCCGCCGCGATAGGATGAAATGACCGAGATCCCCATCTTCGCCATAATTTTCAGCAGGCCCTGATCAATCGCCGCGCGATATCGCGCCACCGCCTCGGTCAAAGAGCAATCAAGCAGACCGCGATCAATGCGATCGGCCAAGCTGTCCTCGGCCAAATAGGCGTTCACCACCGTCGCACCACAGCCAATCAAAACAGCAAAATAATGTGGATCAATACATTCCGCAGACCTTACATTGAGCGAGGTGAATGTGCGCAGCCCTTTACGGGTCAGCCATGAATGCACCGCGCTGGTGGCCAAGATCATCGGCATGGCGACCGAGGTCTCTGAGGCATGATGATCGGTCAAAACCAAATGACCTGCGCCTGAGCGCACAGCATCTTCGGCTTCGGAGCGAATGCGATTGAGCGCCTTTTGCAATTCTCCGCGCGCACCGCCCGCCGGGAAGGTACAATCTATCTCCACCATCGGGGCGTTGAAATTTTCCAACAATCGCTCAAATTGCACATTGCCGACAAAGGGCGAATCCAAGACCAAAATTTCGGTCTGAGCACTGCTCTCATCCAGCACATTTTTCAGATTGCCAAAGCGGGTTTTCAAGCTCATGACCCGAAATTCGCGCAGGCTGTCAATCGGGGGATTGGTCACTTGGCTAAAGTTTTGCCGAAAGAAATGCGACAGCGGGCGATATTTTTCGCTCAATACCGCTGAGGGCGTATCATCGCCCATTGAGGCCAAAGTCTCTTTCCCATCCTCAGCCATCGGTGCCAAGATTTGTTCAAGCTCCTCAATCGTGTAGCCCGCTGCAATCTGACGCTGGCGCAACTCTGCGCCTTTAAAAATCGGTTTTTCCACCGCCTTGGCCAGATCGTCGTCAAGCTCATTGATCTTGCCAACCCAAGCGCCGAAGTCTTGACTTGCGGCCAGCATATCTTTCATTTCAGTGTCGTGATACAGGCGGCCCTCGACGATATCGACCGCCAAAAGTTGCCCGGGGCCCAGCGCGCCTTTTTCTTTCACATTGGCCTCGTCAACGGTGACCATGCCAGCTTCCGATCCCGCAATGAGCAAGCCATCGCCGGTCACCAGATAGCGCATGGGCCTTAGACCATTGCGATCCAAGCCCGCGCAGACCCAGCGCCCATCGGTCATCGCCAAGGCTGCTGGCCCATCCCAAGGCTCCATCACGGAATTGCAGTAAGAATACATATCCTGCCAAGATTTCGGAAGATCCACCGCCTGCTTTGACCAGCTTTCTGGAACCAGCATGGTCTTTGCCATCGGCGCATTGCGCCCAGCACGCACCAACATTTCAAACACCGCATCCAGCGCCGCCGAATCCGAAGACCCACCGGGGATCACGGGTTTGATGTCTTCAGCCATATCTCCAAATGCATCAGATGACATGCGAATTTCATGACTCTTCATCCAATTTTTATTGCCTTTCAGCGTATTTATTTCGCCGTTATGGGCCAACATGCGGAAGGGCTGCGCCAGCCACCACTGCGGGAAAGTATTGGTCGAATAGCGCTGGTGATACAAAGCAAAGGCGGACTCAAAGCGCTCATCCTTCAAATCTGGATAGAACTCCGACATATCCTCGGCCAGAAACATGCCCTTATAGATAATCGACCTACAGGACAGGCTGGCCAGGTAAAGCCCATGAATTCCAGCGGCTTGCGCCGCTTTTTCGATCCGGCGACGAATGACGTAAAGCTCACGCTCAAATGTCTCCTCATCGACACCTTTGGAATTGGACACTAAGAGCTGCTCAATTTCAGGTCGTGTGGCATTGGCCTTTTCGCCCAAACAGGAGACATTCACAGGCACATGGCGCCATCCGTAGATATAGTAGCCCATGCGTAGAACTTCCGTTTCCACAATCGTCCGGCAGGTTTCTTGAGCGCCGAAATCGGTGCGCGGCAGGAACACCTGCCCCACAGCCATCAGCTCATCCATACGCGGCGTGTGACCGGTGCGTTCAATTTGATCATAGAAGAATGGCACAGGAATTTGCACATGGATGCCGGCCCCGTCGCCGGTCTTGCCATCCGCATCAACAGCGCCGCGATGCCATACCGCTTTGAGCGCATCAATACCCGCCTGCACCACCTTGCGGCTTGGCGATCCATCGATGGACACCACAAGCCCCACACCGCAGCTGGCGTGCTCTTCCGCCTCAGAGTAAAGGCCGTTTTCAGCCATAAACTTGCGCTTGGCTTCTTCCGCTTTCACCCAGTTTGCATCAAATTTTGTCATGCTCATCTCCTAAAATGCCCACGCGGGACATCGTTATGTCGCAAAGGTTCCAATCCACGCAGGCGCTTATTCAGCGGCGATGGATCGGGCCTCGTCAAACTGTGCTAAAATCGCGGCTGCGCAGTCGCGGCCGTCACGAATGGCCCAAACCACCAGCGAGGCACCGCGGACAATATCACCCACGGCAAAAACGCCCGGCAGACGGGTTTGGCCGGTTTCAAAATCGGCCCGGATCGTGCCCCAGCGCGTCACCTCGAGGCCCTCTGCGTCCCAGAGCTGCGGCAAATCTTCTGGTTCAAACCCCAAAGCCTTGATCACCAAATCCGCAGGTTCCACATAATCGGCCCCGTCAATCACCTCTGGGCTCTGGCGTCCTGTCGCATCCGGCAAACCCAAACGCATTTTCTGCACGTTTACCCCGGTGACAGGATTGCCAATAAAGCCATTGGGCGCGGTCAACCAGACGAATTCCACACCCTCTTCCTCGGCATTTTGCGTCTCCCGCAACGACCCAGGCATATTCGCTTTGTCGCGGCGGTAAAGGCATTTGACGGAGGTGGCCCCCTGCCGGATCGCTGTGCGGACGCAATCCATGGCGGTGTCGCCGCCGCCAATGACCACAACCCGCTTCCCAGCCGCATTCAAGCTGCCATCGTCGAATTCAGGCACCGTATCGCCAAAACCATGGCGGTTGCTGGCGGTCAAATAGTCAATGGCTTTCACAATGCCATCTGCACCTGAGCCCGGCCCCGCCAAATCGCGGGATTTATAAACGCCCGTGGCGATGATCACCGCATTATGTTTGCTGCGGATCTCCTCAAAACTTATGTCAACGCCCACATTGCAGTTGGTGACAATTTCGATGCCGCCTTCCTCAAGCTGGCTCACGCGCTGCATCACCACGTCTTTTTCAAGCTTAAATCCCGGGATCCCATAGGTCAAAAGCCCTCCCGCGCGATCATAGCGATCATAGACCGTGACCTGCACGCCGGCCCGGCGCAGCATATCCGCCGCAGCCAATCCCCCAGGGCCCGCGCCGATGATGCCGACAGATTCCCCGCGGGTCGCGGCGGGCGTGATCGGTTGCACCCATCCCTCAGCCCATGCGGTGTCGGTGATATATTTCTCAACCGATCCGATGGTGACTGTTTCATGACCCGACTGCTCAATCACGCAATTGCCTTCGCACAAGCGATCTTGCGGACAAATGCGGCCGCAAATCTCAGGGAAAGTATTGGTGGCCTGGCTGATGTCATAGGCCTCGCGCAGCCGACCCTCGGCGGTGAGGCGCAGCCAATCGGGAATATTATTGTGCAGCGGGCAATGGGTTTGGCAATAAGGCACGCCGCATTGGCTACAGCGGCTGGCCTGCTCTGCGGCCTTAGCCTCCGAAAATTCTGCGTAAATCTCGCCAAAATCATGCGTCCGATCGGACGCGGCACGCTTTTGAGGCATGAGCCGTGGGATCTTCACAAATTTCAGCATCGGATTTTCAGCCATAACACCCTCGATTCGCAACAGCGCTATATTTTTAAGATCTTTTGACATATTAATGTCAGCACGAGTGACCTATAAAGCACGAATATCAATATGGCGATATTTTTTTTCAATCTTCAAGCTCTTTTTAGGTCCGAACCGGATCTATATTTCCGCTGGCACTTATGCGCCATGGGTATATTGTCCCATGGAGTGCAGAGGATCCCAACACATGCCGCTTTATCATTTGATATTAATTGCGCTGATCCAGGGCATAACAGAATTTCTGCCCGTCTCCTCATCGGGGCATTTGATCCTCTTGCCAGGGCTCACAGGTCTCACCGATCAAGGCCCAGTCATTGATGTCGCCGCCCATGTTGGAACGTTACTGGCGGTCATCGTCTATTTCTGGTCCGATCTGCGCCACATCACGCGCGGTGTTCCGCAGGTCATGCGTGGCCAATTTGAAAGCCCCTCCGCAAGGCTGCTCGTCGCCCTGATCCTGGCCACCTTGCCTGTCATGGTGCTGGGCTTGATCTTAAAGCTCACCGGCCTGTCAGACGCCCTGCGCTCCATCACCGTCATCGGTTGGAGCATGCTGGTCTTCGGCATTTTGCTCTACTGGATGGATCAAAACGCGCGCACCACGCGCCAAATCCAAGACCTAACGTTGCGAGATGCTTGGATCCTTGGGCTGTGGCAAGCTCTGGCGCTTATCCCTGGCACCTCGCGCTCCGGCATCACGGTCACCGGGGCCCTCCACGCGGGCTTCACGCGCAAAGAAGCCGCCCGCATCGCCATGCTGATGTCGATCCCAACCATTATCGCCTCCGCAGCGCTCACATCTTTGGATTTGATCGGCGGCACCGTGCCCCTGCGCGACACCTCTATCGTTATCGGCCTGAGCTTCGCGGCAGCGCTATTGGCCCTCAGCCTCATGATGCGGTTGCTCAACAGCCTGACCTATACGCCCTATGTGATCTATCGCATAGCGCTCGGCCTGGCGCTGCTTGCCATCGGCTATAGCGGTAGCCTAGGGTTTTGATGCCCCTAGGCTTTAAGATTTTTCGCAGAGGCCTTGATAGCCGCATATTGGCCTGACACGCGGAAGGGCCACAGGTACTTTGGCAGCACGCTTTCCAAAGCCGTTGGTTCAATCTGCAAATCCGCCAAGCCCAAGCAGGTACCACTCGGCACATTGTCCACGCTCAGACTGTGGATTTGGTCCCGGGTGATCGGCATCGGCGCCAAACCAAAGCTCACTGTGTTTGCGAGGGCAAAGCCAGCCGCCATGAGCCGCGCCACAAACATCGGCAAGCCGATGATCAACCGCCGCCGCTGGATCACATCCAACATGCGCTGCATCAGGCCGCGAAAACTGTCCCGCTCCGGTCCGGCCAACTCATAAATGCCGCCCGCGGCAGCTCCCGTCACACCAAGCACAACGGCCCGCGCAACATCATCGACAAACACCGGCTGAAACTGCGTCTCAGCGCCGACGATCGGCAAAATAGGACCGAAGCGCGCCATGCTGGCAAAGCGGTTGAAAAATTGATCCTCTGCCCCAAAGACGATGGACGGCCGCAAAATCATTGCGCCCGGCATATGCGCCAAAACCTCCGCCTCTCCCGCCGCCTTTGTCCGGGAATAGGCACTCTGGCTGTTCAGATCCGCGCCCATGGCCGAGATATGCACCATTTGCGTGATCCCAGCTTCAGCAGCCAACCGCGCGATACGCCCAGCGCCTTGAGTTTGCACCGCATCGAAACGATTGCGCCCTGATTCTTGCAATATGCCGACGCAATTGACCACAGCATCGGCACCGCGCAAAGACTGCCGCACCGATGCGTCATCGCGAATGTTGCAAAACACAGGCTCAACCTGTCCCACAACCCCATAAGGCTTGACAAATATCGCCTCATTGGGCCGCCGAACAGCCACCCGCACCCGCCAACCCGCCTTAGCCATGCGCCGCGCGACATAGCGCCCAATGAAACCTGACCCACCGAATATAGTTACAAGCTTTGACATGATGACATCCCAAGTATTTCTCTTTGGAAGGGAGGTACTCCCTGCACCGCCTCATGACAAGTCCATTCCCGATTTGCAGGCCAGTTCACCCCACTGCGCCGCCTGCAATACCTGAACGCCAAGAGGCACCCTGCAAGGCATTTACCCTCTTGACCCGCCCCGCCCAGAAGCTTAAACGCCGCTCTACGACATCAGCCCAGATGGCGGAATGGTAGACGCGCTAGCTTCAGGTGCTAGTGTCCGTATGGACGTGGAGGTTCGAGTCCTCTTCTGGGCACCACAATATCACCCAATGCATTGTAATACCTCACTAATTAGACTTAGTAAGTGAGCCGTAGACCATGCTGGCAACCAAATCTAATAGCTATACTTTCCAAAAGGACGGTATTTGGTATTTCTCCCGCAGAGTGCCCGCTGATTTACGTCGGCATTATAGAACTGGTAGGATTGCTTATTCTTTGAGGACTAAGTCGGTCAGGGATGCTCGTGTTAGGGCGATGAGTGATGCTGCTAAGTTGGATCGGCATTGGCACATCCTGCGTATTTCCTCGGATGATTTGCCCGGAAAGCATTTGCTTGCTGATGCTGTTCAGGAGCCAGCAGCTGAGGCTTCAATCGATGATCACTCCTTTAAGGCTGCTGTGGCGGTTTATCTGCGCCTGAAGGGCAATGACCGCCCGCCAACCTTTGAAGCTGCTGTGAGGCGTTCCTGTGGCTATCTGATTGATTGCTGTGGGCTGAAAGACCTTGACGATTATGTTCGGTCTGATGCTACCAAGTTCCGTGATTATCTATTTGCTAAGGGCCTGAACGGGGCTTCTGTGGCAAGGATCTTTGGGACAGTTAGGGCCGTTATAAACTTAGCCCTGAGTGAGTTTGGGCTAGCAATCGTCAACCCTTTCTCAAACGTCTATTTTGATCACAGTGCTGGGGTAAAAAAGCGACTCCCCGTAAAGCCTGAAGACATCAAGAAGGTTCAGGCAGAGTGCTATAAGGCTGACGATGAGAAACGATGGCTGATAGCCCTAATAGCTGACACAGGGATGCGTTTAGCCGAAGGCGCTGGGCTGCTAAGGTCAGACTTTATTGAGCAAGACGGTATCCTGTGCGTGAACATCAGATCTCATCCGTGGCGCTCCCTGAAGACCGCAAGCAGTACTAGAATAATTCCGCTGGTAGGATCAGCTAAATGGGCAGCAGAACGTATATTAACACAGCCTGCTGACAGTAAGTTTGCATTCCCTAACTACAATGATGGCCAGAGAACGAGTGCTAACTCAGCCAGTGCGGCCCTAAACAAGTGGCTGAAAGGCAATATTGGCGAAGGCTACACCATGCATAGCTTCCGTCACTCAATGCGAGACAGGCTCAGGGCAGTAGAATGTCCTAGTGATGTGATTGATCAGATTGGCGGTTGGCTAACGGAGGGCGTGGGTGCTTCTTATGGACTCGGGCATAATCATGGAACCCTAACGAGATGGTTAGTTGCTATCGTTGAGGCCCCAAATCTGGAAACATAAAGTGAGGCCAATATACATAAGCCCCACCTTTGATTTTAAGATACAAAGATTCTAAAATCTTGTTCTGTCGGTTGCTACGATAACTCGTCAAGCAAGCGGTGTTGCGCCCGTTTCCATGCGAATTATTTGTCCATTTTTTTTCATGCAAACCACCATAACGGCTTCTTTTGTATCGTCGGGGTAAGACATGAAATTATGTGAAACCAAAATCTCATCATTTTCATAAACACAACGAGATGCATCGGTTACGAACTTTGGGTTCCCCATCATACCAACGACCATGGAGGCCCATTCATCTTTTGTAAATTTGTTACCTGATTTATGAAACACAATTTCTGCATCTTCATGAATAAGTGCAACATAACCCTCGACATCCCGGTCATCCATTACTTTTGTTAGTTTTTGGTATAACGACATTTTTATTCTCCCCATGCTCCGGCAAACTCGTACACAACGGCACGCTTTCCTCCAACGCACCAAGCGTCATGATTTGGCGAAATCGCATATGCATCACCTGCGGAATATGTGGCTTCTGCACCATCATCACAAACGCAATGAATAGTTCCTTCGATTATGATCCCAGTGTGCGTGGCTTGGCAGCTAGACGTGCCAACAATTGGCTTGATATCGGTAGACCATTTCCAATCTGGCGCAAGCGTCAGCTTCATCACCCGCTGACCTAGAACGTTTACCGCTTCCATACGTGCGTTCGGCATATCCTTGGCTTCATCTGCTTGCGATGCAAAGCTTTTCACTTCAATTGGCATATTTGTTTTCCTTATTTTTTGTAAATTGAATAATTTGGCATGAACCAAAGCCAACCAGTACTATTATGTTCACCCCAATTAGCTGTGCGTCACCGAGTAAAGGACTCCCCACTCATTGGTGTTATCACGGTAGTTTCCAAGATAGCGCCTGCGGCGGCTCTTTTCGCTTTGAGTTCCTCATGGCCAGCAAAAGCTTTCATGGCTTCAGGTGATTCAAAATCGATAATAACTGTTAACTTGTTATCATTATCTTTTTCGGTCCCTGCGAAAACTAGCTTCGCTCCAAGCGCATTTAAAGTTGCCTCATTTTCGAGAAACATGTCTTTCCAAGGTTTAAAGCCACGAGCCAGGTCTTGCGTAAGTTTTACCATCATGATGGATTTCCTTTATTTTTGGGATGTAATACAGTCCACAAGGTTTTGTTTGATTGTTTTGTGTCTTACCATTTGAAATCATAAATGCTGTGTGTTGCATCGATTTGATATGTGGTTTGAAAACTTGGTTTCAGATTGATATTGCTATATTTTCCAGTACCGCTGGTCAAGTTTCCTGTTCCCTTGCCTGTGCTGGTATCAATGGCAGCAAGCCAAACTGAGGCATCTCCATCAGGGTCAACAGATTCACAAACCCCATTAATCGATGAAGGTGCTTGCTGTCCTGCTTCCATCAGTATGGTATAATGACAAGTTGCCATGGCTGCTTTGGGCCAGCCTTCAGGTGCCTTTTGGTACTGCCAAATATCTTCTGAAATCATATGGGTAATTGAACCTGATTTTCCTTCTATAGTTGTGGAGGAAACCGTACTAGAGAAGCCTTGGCCATGTCCGTTATGACCATCAGCAAAAGCTGTGGCTGGAAGTATTGAAATGGCTGCTGCCAAAATGATATTTTTCATGGAATCTTTCCTTAATGTAGACTGTTCAGCCAGACATTCATCTGACTAGAAAATTAACAAACACATCAAAAAAAATAACTATTATAAACCTTAAACCGCTCTTGTATTTCGTATGGTTTAGGAGGATATTACATCAACTTTTACACTTGATGATCAGTTGGGAGGCAAAAATGAACCAAACTATTAGATCCAATATTACTTCAAAAGCGCAAAACTATTGTCCAATTTCAACATGCGCCGCAGTGATTGCTGACCATTGGTCGATAATCGTGCTGCGTGATATTGCCATATGCAATCAAAGAACCTTTCGATCAATTTTAGCAAATAATAACGAAAGGATTTCTAGTGGTGCGTTAGCTGGCCGCTTAAAACGGTTGACTGACATTGGATTGTTATACTTCAAGGATGATCCTGCGCATTCACAACGAAAGATTTATTGTTTAAGCCCAGCTGCAATAGATCTTGTACCAATTTTATTGGATATGTCAGCTTGGGCGCTGACACATACTTCGCCTTCGAAGGAGCCAATCGCACTGCCATCGAGTATGGACCGTCCACAATCTCAATATTCAAAAGAATTAACAGATCGATTGCGATCTTTACACTTAGATCCTAGCGATATGCCGATCCAACTTAGCAGCATCACTCATCGCCCTAACACGAGCATCCCTGACTGATTTAGTCCTCAAAGAATAAGCAATCCTGCCAGTTCTATAATGCCGCCTTAAATCTGCGGGCACTCTACGGGAGAAATACCAAATGCCGTCCTTTTGGAACGTATAGCTATTAGATTTGGTTGCCAGCATGGTCTACGGCTCACTAAAAACTTTTAACATTTAATTAATTGTATTTATTATATAAAAATTGGCTTGGTGCCTGCAGAACCTAGCCGCAGGACCACTTTGTCATTCCGTGACAAAATGGGGATCGACCGCGACACCGTCAAGTTTGTCTGACAACACCGTCCA